>Ga0126342_10015071_pt1 | contig 13574 bp, 15 predicted proteins | sample Cyp1metagenome_FD_92528 | JGI IMG/M metagenome (GOLD analysis project Ga0126342, IMG submission 92528) | Coral microbial communities from Lord Howe Island, Old Settlement Bay, Australia - Cyphastrea 1 metagenome | ecosystem: Host-associated > Invertebrates > Cnidaria > Coral ...
ATATATATATATGCTGATTTGGAAAGGGAACATAATCTTTTTTCTTTTGACAGTATTTTTTTTGGTCGCTTTCCAGTTGTGCTTGAACTCTTTCTGGCAAGCCTGGCAATGGACAAGGTAATCTAACCATTGTAGGAGGATTCACTGTACCCAAAGATAGGGATTTTCTATTGCCAAGTTCAATGGTGATTTCAGGATCCTAAAATAGAGGTACTGTACCATTTTTCAGGCCATATTTTGTGGGGATGTTCCCTTACATAGGCCTTATATATGGTAGGTACCTTCAATTTCGGTTCCTGAAATGGCCATTGACAAGTTAGGCTGAGCAATGTGTCTGCTGGACAATGTGTAATTCATGACCGCTTTGACAACGATAACCACCCCAACTACATCAGCAAACATGGCACAGACAAAAGCTACACTGATAGCCTTGGTTGTTATACAGCTGCAACGTGGCAAACCTTACAAAAACATCCAATTCTTTCCATAATGTCCATAGAAGAGCCTACATTTTGAACTTGAGCATGACGACTTATTGCGTTTACCACTTGAAGTACACCCCTTCTGGCAATGGACACTTCCCTATTGATAGATCATACTTTTCCCATTTCAATGCTCATCTTTCTGGGCCATTTCCGGCATGTTTCATTCGAGGTTTTTTTGGAAACAGCGACAAACGTCGATGCTGCAACCCAAGGGGACGATCAGCTGACCCCCAATTTTGGCAAACAACATCAGCTACTGGCAGTAAAAAACCCGTTTTTTCTTTGGCTATTTAAGCACTATTATCTACTGCGTTTCCATAGTCAAAATGACCACATTTGGATTTACTCGGCATAAAATGGTATCATGTTTGTTCAGTGGGTGTGTCTAAAATAGGGTCTACTTCCACCATTTCAACGGGGAACATGATGATGACACCACTCGGGTTTTTCAGGGTTTTCCGGTACATATTCAGACAAATACAACATGGGGCATTGTCACCTAATATCAATGATGTGTTTATTGTTTGCATCTCTCTCTTTCTCTATGTATATATATAATAAATATATATATACACCGTATCTCATGATATCACCATAGTATTCCCATGTTGGTTGGCTGATGTTCGTTAGTCATCAAATTCTACCCACCATATTCCCACAAGATCTTAATTTTCAATCGTTAAATCACATTTTCCCACGCTTTCACATCATTCTTCCACCGGCACTTTTTGTCGCCAGATCAACTTCGAAGAGTTCTTGGAAGGTGCCGCAATTTCTGTGTATCAGCAACCAAAAAGACGCATAAATCCATCTTTTTTTATGGCAATTTTCATGGGGAACATGATGATAAGCACTGATAAACCATCACATTTGGTTTGTTTTGCCTGCAACATTTTCATGTCGCATTTTCAGGATTTTCCGGAAAAAATGATAGTTTATCATCATGTTATCCACGAACATGTCACGTCTTATAGATAATTGATGGTTTATCATATAGATCCAGTTCTTTCCTTTGGCGAGCTTGCGACTTGGAAAGGCGGGAAAGGTATGCTGTTCCAGTTAGCAACTTGAAAGTGTGATGAAGCCGATCTGAACAGATTTCGAGGGAGACTTTGTTGTTGTTGTTGCTGCTGTGGCTGCTGTTGTTGTTGTTGTTGCTGTTGTTCTTCTTCTTCCTCCTGTTCTTGTTGTTCCTCTTGTTGTTGGTGTTCCTGTTGTTGTTGGTCGTGCTTTTTTTTCCTCCAGTTTCTGGAATGTATTGACTGTATTGATGACAATGATAAACTATGACAGAACTAAGATGCTCAAACCAGGGATCATCTTGCAACCAGTGAGTGAAACCCATGTACTGAACATACGTGCCATGGTCAAAACATAGGTGGATGCGCCCATATTTGGGGATGGTCATCCATCCGTTAAGTGGGATTTATCGACTCATTGTAAGGATTCCCATTATCAAAAAAGATGACCATACCACATACAACTCAAATATCACATATCGACCATGTCACATATCCATTATATCCCCATACTCCCTTAGCCACGAAGGAACGACCTTCATGAATAGATCCAGAGCCAGGGATCTCGTGAGGCTGTTCTGTTGATGAAGCTACATACATATAAGTTCGACTTCAAGAATTGTCATAGAAACTGACCTTCAACAAATATGGCATGTCGCTTCAACATGATAATATCTAGATGATTCAACTTCAAATTATCTTTCACATATATATATACATACACTTCCACTTAGATTATCACTTAATAAGATACACTAAGTCACTAACTCAACTTTTACCCAATCTTTTCCCAGCGACGGCCAGGCTCCTTGCGCTTGAATGGCAGCGCCAAGTCCTCGGATCTCATCATGTTGGCGCGCGAGATGAAACGCTTCCAGGCGAGGGAAGCGATTTGGAAGGGAAGTTGGATCTCAATGGAACAAACTATGGTTTATATATGGGTATGGGTCAAAACCTACTAATCATGTAGTATAAAGGATGACCATCAACCTTGAGGTTCACTGGGGGTACAGGGTTTTGACCCATCATCATATGGAGAATATATGGTTTACAAATGGTATTATGACTTACAGTTCGCCATGGAAAGATCCACCATGCTATTAATAGGTGAACCATCTATTTCTATGGGCCATTTTCCATGGCTATGTTAAATAACCAGAGGGTATATATGGTTTACATATGGATAATATATGGTTTATATATGGTTTCACCATAGAATATCAATGAAACATAGAAGTGGCTGAATTCTATGGTTTATGATATAACTACGTACAGTTGATGGGGGTTATCATGGTTGATACACAATATAGGGGTTTCCATACATGGGGTAATATATATGGTTAATATATGGTTTGTATATATATATATATGGTTTATATATATGGTTTGTATATGGATCGTATATCCATTGATGATTGTTAATATATCATATAGTTGGATTATTGAACAATACACAATTTTCAACAGTTTTTTGGTGGTTTTATGGTAGTTTAACTATAAACATATAAACATATGGGGAAACAAGTGATAAGTATATAGTGGTTGATAGGTTTCCATAGTCATGGGGGTACCCAATAGCTGGATGGTTTGTAAGGGAAAATCCCCATCTAGAAATGGATGATAACTAGGGGTTTTCCCATTTATGGAAACCCCCATATGAAACCAGAAACCCATAGGGAACATATGGTAGTTGCTGGTAAGATACTGCAACTCTTTTCTTTTTTTTTTTCTGTTTTCGAAGATGGAGATTGAGAGGTCTTTCAGAGACCAAAGTTCTGCAAATGACGTGTAGAAACCGAGGGATTGAAAGATGATACGTGCGAAGTTGCTGCAACTTAGCCTCTGGGTTTCGACCTTTTTTTTGAACGCCCAAATCGTTCACCGGCGCCAGTGAGACACTCTGGCCGTAGGATGGGTATCAAATGGGATAGGATAACATAAATAACATAAATAGAGATACAAAAAAGCCATGGTTCTGGCATGAATTTCTGTGGATGTCAAGTGCATTTTGGATGGCTTTTCTTCCTGGAAGAAAGACTTGAGATCATCCCATCAATCCCTTGAAACACAATCTCTTTGAGTCCGCCTGGCTTAGTCATTTAAAAAATCCCTGGATTTTTTGCAAATTGGCATGTTTTTTGGGAAAGGAGGAACTTCGACCATTTTCATCTAACCATTTTCTTATTTTCTTGGAATTTTCATAGTCTTTTTGGGAAAGGAGTTGCTATAACCTTTCGCCTCTGCAAGTCTGGGAATTTCACCGAAAAAAAAAAACGCCAGGCGAATCAACTGAAAGAGCTCGCAGCGATCAAAGCAGCGCTTAGCCTTCACGGCCAGGGTTAGCCACAGATCCAGGGATTGGAGAGTCAGGAACAGCATGGTCAGGATATGATAGGGATATATTCCAGATATATTCCAGATATATTCTATATATATTCCATTTTTTTTCAGCCAAAATGAGGGGATATAGATTTTTTTTGGGGCATTACTTAGCTATGACTCGTGATGACAGACAATTTTTTTTGGTCCATGGGATTCATTTGCTTAGGAAGTTCAGTGGATCTCTAAGTAACTAAGCCTGGTTAGGAAGTTTAATGGGTGAACTAGCCTCTGGTAAACGTTTACATAACGAACTGGAAAATCACCATTTTAGATTTTTAACGGGAAAACTCACTATTTCTATGGCCATGTTCAATAGCTATGTTAAATTACCAGAGGGTAACCTGAGTCAACTACAACTCACTCGTTGGATGGACTGCTCACGCCCTGAGAAAAAGGAGGGGCTTTTTGAGAAAGTGGTGATTTATCTAAGAAGACTAGAGATTTAACAACCACACATGAGAATTGATCGTTGAACTATGATAACTGATAGCTGTTTTAGGAGGTTAACTACTATTTATAGTGGATATACTGCTGGGGTGAACATCAACCACTCAACGCTTCGTCTACGCGCTCGTCACAGTGGGATGATGAAATGTGGTTCAACGAAAATCTGGATTCGCGACGACTGGGCGCCAGATGAAAAAAGACAGTTAGATGAGTTGGATGTACCCTCTGGTAAACTAACATAACTATGGAAATCACCATTTTTAATGGGAAAACTCACTATAAATGGCCATGTTCAATAGCTATGTTAGTTTACCAGAGGGTACCCCAGTTGGCCCCAGTTATATGATTTCAGTTGGTTATGAACACATGCAATCTGTGGATCCCCGCTGTTCGCTGGGCGCACTGGAGATGGAAAGCACAGGGGTTTGGCACAGCCTTGGTCGGTGCCCCCGTTCGTGCCAGCGTTCAGGACTGGTGCGTTTAGAACTCCAATTTCACTATGGGATTTATAGGTGATATATCTATAGTTTTCATGGGTTTATAACCAATACTCTACTTACCCTACTGATGGAGGTTGGAAAAAAAACCGACTTGATCAGCAACAGCCTTTTCGTTGTGAAGGGCTACGCCCCTGATGCACGGCGCATGCCGGCAGCGTCTCCAAATGATTCTTCTCTTCGTGTCGAACGTGACGTGATCGGCGGAGAATGGGGTCGAAGGAGAACTTCTGAGAACAGCCGTGTTTCCGTGTTGGGTTCTATGGACTTTGCAAATGGTGTGGCTAAAACCGTGCTGAAGTGGCGTCTATAATCAATCTACGCCACGTGACATATTATACACGCATTCTATACTGGTTAGTGGTTTGGAACAGCTTTTATTTTTCCATATAATTATTGGGAATAATAATCCAAACTGACTAATATTTTTCAGAGCGACTGAAACCACCAACCAGTATATATATATTATTATTTTATTTATTGATTAATTTATTTATTTGCAGGGCGTCTAAGAATGACAATCATTGCTGGAATATTATGATCACATATGATCACTTTTTCTCCCAGCTATGGGGTTAGAGAGATATCCCAGCATTAGCGCATTGTGAGCTGGGTGATTTGGGTCCCGAGAATTTAGGTCCCAAGTTACCCCCAGGATGGTTGCCCCCCAGTTAAAAGTTGGTTTATAAACCCCATTAACTAGATATATATATATATCACCTATAAACCATAGTGAAATTGGAGTCATAAAGCAACTTAGCTATCGAACGGGTGCACCACCTTGCCGCTAACTTGGACAATGGGGTGTATTTTTACATGGCTGATTTGAACAAAAACACAACGTCACGTCGCGACATCACGTGGTCTTTAAGATGGTTGGGATTGGGGTAACTCTCTGAGAATGCAGGAAATCCACTGCAAATGAGTGGGGTTTCCCTACATTGTAAGACACACCCATGTATGTGTATATACATATATAATATAATATATATATATATTTATCTGGGTAAATTATAACGACCTCACTGCGACCTCTCTGGAATCATAGTTAATAAGGGGAATCATCCCCAAATGGCCTTAATTCAGGTCCGTAGCCATTTTGGCTCAAGAATGAGTCAGATTGACGAAGAAGAACAGAGAATAGAGGAAACAGTTGAAAGTTCCCAAGGGAGGCCCATTCCCATCAATCACCATCTTGCCAGCGAGCTATTCATCTCCCTCACGCTTTTGGGTTTCGAGATGGGCACTCAAATGCCAACAGAGACTCTGCCAAAGGCACCCACCACTGAGGTCTTGGCCAAGGCAATGGAGGGGGAAGGGTCAGGACAAGTGGCAAAACAATTCGTACAGCAGTTCAAAGGGGCACCACAAGTACCCTTGATTGCTCAAGAAGCTACTCAGCACCCTCCCAAATCAGGAGCTGCTGAGAGTGTCGAGGCAGCACTAAGTGATGGTCAACAACAGAGCCAAGGGGGTGGTGTCATTCAACAACAAGCCCCGGCACCGTTGCCAAAGCAGCAAGCTCCAGCAATGGGGAGCCCTTTCAGTGCACTGGTTCCACCCCCGGAAAAGAGTGCCCCTGCGCCATATGCAAGTGGGTTTATTGAACAGCAGCAACAAGCCCAAGTTGCATACCTCCACCATCAGCATGTCCAGGCAGTGAAGGCAGCAGCGAGCTTGTGTGTCCAACCTGCTGCAACGCCACCAGGGCAGGTTATGGGGGTGGAATACTATGGTCTCAACAACCAAGGCCCCCAAGAATTTGACCAAAGTTCGGAGCTCACACAACCTGCAGAAGACATAGGGTCCATCCACGCAAAGCTTGACAACTTGATCGCTGCTGTCACATATTCCAGTGATGCGAAACAAAGCAGGTTCGATCAGTTGCAGGCAGGCCAGCAGGACTCGACTGACACACTAGTCACGACAACCGCAACGCTGGCAGCAATGAGCGGCGTCTCGGCACTGAGCATGGAAGGCGGTTCGTCTTACGCCAAGGCATTGGGGATGATGCCACAAGGGGCCGAGGTTCCTATTCAGTTAACGCCGCATGGATACGCCATCGCTACTAAAGCTGGACATTGACCCTCAAGCTTACAGTTTTGGAGCAGCTACGGCCAGTTTTCGGGACTGCATTTCAATGATCCAAACACTCTTACAACATGACATACTTCCTACACTGAAACCACGGAAAGTCAAGTCACTGCGGTTGCTTGGCTCCACAGAATCCAAGCAAGGAATAGTGTACAGGCCAGAGATGTGGCGACAGCGAGAAACACTGGAGATGATCCAACAATACTGCCAGCAAGACGGGACCAAGACCAGCTTTTCAACTTGGCCAGCAGTCCCGAAATTAGCACCATGTATAGAACCTAGATTTGGCGAGCTACCTGGAGATACCCAGGAGGCTAAGCAAAGACGCTACAAGGAGCGTCGATGGCACATTCGGCAATCCCAGTGATGTTTTTGGTGCTATTCAGAATCTGAAGTTTTTCTTGTTGTTTTGATTATTTTGTTGCTGACTCTTGGCTCATTTCCAGCCGGGATTGCTGGATGTTGCCTCGCGTGACCCTGACCCAGTCGCTTCTTGGCTTTCGCAGGGGCGCGGCTGGGTGTCCGAAACAAGTGGAGTGGCCTTAATTCAGGTTAGTGAAATATTATAATTTACCCACATATATATATATGTATATATAATGTATCCAAATACTATGGAGATTATGAACCCACACTGGACGCTGGTCGATCGATTTGGAGGGAGTAACCGAAAAATCCAAGATTTCTATGTTTCCCGCATACATGGGTTTGTCTGAAAATTGGGGAAAAAAATGGCTATTGAATGTAGGGAATATGGGTCATGAGGCTCGGTGGCCATTTTGGGCAAACTTTTTTGATGTCATTAAAACATCATAGCCAATTTTCCCTTTGGTGATCAAACGTGGCAATGGACAATTCACCATTGGTTCAATATTTTTCCTACCGAACGAAACTTGAATTTATTAGCAATTATATCAACTATGATCAGCCATTATGGTATCTTCACAATACATTGAGGGTATCCAATGATATAAGGCTATCAAATGATATGATTGTGTTCACATAAAAAAAAACAACATTTATCATTTATAGATGATTACATCCATTTGGGGGTTTCCATAAATGGGGGCACCCCTAGTTATCATCCATTTCTAGATGGGGATTTTCCCTTACAAACCATCCAGCTATTGGGGTACCCCTATTTATGGAAGCCTATCAACCAGGATTTATCACTTGTTTCCCCAAATTTTTATAGTTAAACTACCATAAAACCTCCAAACAACTGGTGAACATGGTGTATTTTTCATGTATCGTTGGTTATATCGCCATTACCCCATTCAGAATTGCCCATGATCAAACGCTAGATTGACTGGGTCCAATTTGGGGATGCAGCTGGGATGCAGTGGAAAAATCCCATCTAGAAATGGATGATAACTGGGGTCCATTTCAGGAAACCTCCATATATTAAAGTTTACGGTACTGTAATATATATATATATATATGTCAACATGTGTTTTTTGATAGTTATGCCGCTATGTTTCTTTAAGTTTTATTGAATTATTGAGTTACACACGTCTCAACGTGTTTCGGATGGTGCTCTTGATCCGCAGCCAGATGAGAAGTCCTGAAGTAAAGCAGCGATGTGGAAAAGCCATTGGAATATGATCTACAAATTGTTGGCTTTCCATATCTTTCCTGTATGTTTTCTAGATTGTAACTAATAATTAATGATCACGGCAAATTCAAACGATCTCAGAAGCTCCGGAACCTCCAGTTGAGCACCAAATGGTGTCAGACTGCCCGCGAAAAATCCATCAAGCAAGCAAGATCCTGCAAAGATCAGAGCCGATGACGAGCATTCATTTTGGCCGTTGAAACCATTTTTTTGGTAGATTTACCATCTGGTTATTTAACATAGCCATGGAAGCCATGACTGGTGCAGGTGCCGGGTCAGGTTCAACGAGGTTCCGGAGAAGGGTCCGAAGGTTCCGGAGAAGGTGTGGGAGGCTTTGGTGCAGAGCCAGGTCACGTTCAACAGGGTTCCGGAGAAGGTTGGGGAGAAGGTTCCGGGGAGGCGTTGGTGCAGAGCCAGGTCACCGGGTTCCGGAGAAGGCCCTGGGAGGCTTTGGTGCGTTGCCAGGTCAGGTTCAACAGGGTTCCAAGGTTCCGGAGAAGGTCTGGGAGCCTTCGGTGCAGCCGGTCAGTTTCCCGGAGAAGGTCTGGGAGGCTTTGGTGCAGAGCCAGGTCAAGTTCAACAGGGTTCCGGAGAACCAGGAAGTGTGGGTGCAAAGCCAAGTCAGGTTCGGTTCCGAAGACGGCCTGGCAGGGAGATTTGGTGCAGGTTCAGCAGGGTTTAGGAGAAGTTTCCGGAGAAGGTCTGGGAGGCTTTGCTGCAGAGCCTGGTTGGGTTCAACGAAGGTCTGGGAGGCTTTGGCGCAACGCCGGGTCAGGTTCAACAGGGTTCCGGAGAAGGTTCCGGAGAAGGTCTGGGAGGCTTTGGTGCAGAGCCAGGTCAAGTTAAACAGGGTTCCGGAGAAGGGTTCCGGAGAAGGTTTCGGAGAAGGCTCCAGGAAGCCTTGGTGCAAAGCCAAGTCAGGTTCAACGGGGTCCGGAGAAGGTTGCAGAGCAGGTCGCAGAGAAGGTTTTGGGAATCTTTGGTGCAGGGCCAGGTCAGGACAGGGTTTCCAGCGCAGGGTTTCCAGCGCTTGGCTTCGCAGCACGCTTCAGAAAGATTTGTAAAATTAAAACCGTTGCGGCTGTTGGGGATACCACCTATTAAAAATGGTGATTCTCCAGTTCGCTACGTTAAATAACCAGAGGGTACCAGCAAAAATGGGGCATCTTTGTTTCCCGTAGACCATGTACTGGGGGCGGCTTTCCATTGTCGGCAGTTCGGCAAGGTGAAGGCCCCAGCTTCGGCAAGGGTTGGATATATGGACGTGCCAATTTTTGCTGGTCAAATTCAATAGAATGCGAAACAAATTCAGAAAAATGCCAGGTCAATTCCAATGTTTGCTGGTCAAATTCCAAACTGTTCTAGGTAAATTCCACTTCTTGCTGATCAAACAATAGCTGGTCAAGTTCCAGCGCTAGTTAACTTCCCAAACATGCTAGCTGCTAGCTAAATTTCACTAGAATTGCCAGCGATTTCCTACCTGTCTATCCAATTTCTGGTGCGCAGTCATGGTTCTGGTCGCAGTTGTCGAGGTCTTGACTTGCTGCGTCCTGCCGTCTCAAAGGGACGACAGACTCATATGAGCAAGTTAAACATGTAAACAAAATGGGATATTAACTGAATCCATGGAATCTCCACTGGGAAAATCTACTGGAAATCTCTAGGGACTCTAGACATGAATAGCACGTGAAGATTGCCGGGTTGAACATGAACCATCAAAAAATGTGGGTAAACCTGCATGAATGGAGGTTTTATCATCAACATGGGGGTTTGACCAACACAATTTGGGGAGTTCACCAACAAACCGATAGGTAATTTAAACATTAACAGGGTTGCTCCAACCTATTGTAGGTAGACACATGATTCCGCAAGGGGGGGAAACCCTCTCGTATCTGGGATGTCGGGATTGCTCCCTGAGGCCCTGACGATTTATCCGCCAAAATTATGGGATTTAATCAAGAACAAATTGGGCATATCATATAGTTGATATATATATATATAATACACGGTATGGGGAAGTATGGTAACCATTGGAGGGATATTTTTTTAAAGGATCCTTAAAAAACAAATCGCAACGAGTTTTGCGCCAACCCTGGTTGCTTGGTTGGAAGCCCCCTTCTTGTGGAGGTTGTGGGATGATCCCGGAAGTTTTCGCCGCCAAATGCTTACGGCTAAGCGGCTAGAAGTTGGTTGTGGGAGTATTTACCTTCTGGTAATTTAACATGACATACATGACTATTGAAAATGGCCATTTATAGCTGATATACCATGAAAACAATGTGATTTCCCATAGTTATGTTAGTTTACCAGAGGGTACCAACAATGATAGATGTATTAGGGGTATTTGCCACGATAATGGTACAGTTAGAGTATAGAGGTAAAGAGGTAAAATATACAGAGGATATCCAATCTTGGGCAAGCCAGATGATACGATGATAGATGGGATTGGGGGTTATAAACCAGCACTCGATATGATAGGTGGACAAACCGAGAGTCAATGGGAAAATAGACGACCCACTGAATAACTCTAGGGGTTTGACCAACATGAGGGGCATCATCAAAATGATGATTTTGGACTCCACCAAAATAGGACCTTGCTTTGCCCAAACAAGGAGGAGACCCCAAAAAAACCATTGCCATTTTGATGGGGAAACGATGTGCGCACCGCGGCTCTTCAAGGTTCCAAAGGATGGCGAAAGAATACCCACCAGGGGAATATACCATCCCGTCTGTCCTGTTTGGCAAATGAGCCAATTCGGGATCTTTTGATCAATCCATCCCAGGTTTGCAAGAAATGGGGGATCCAGAAATATCCCCCAAGATAGGTGATCCCCACTACATACATATCTTTATTTCAAGTAAATCAAAGTTAGGTGCAGCTTTTCCCACATTTTTCCATCGTTGCGCAGCTGGTCCGACCCACTGTCGCATGTCAGCCATGGTAAACGACTGGCAGAATCTCTCAGCATTGATCAGGCGCTGCTGTCATGGAGTAGGAGCGTATGTGATGATACGCGTAGAATCTGATGAATGGAACTGGAGAATAGGCTCTGGTAAATCACCATTAATCACCATTAAAATTCTCCATTAAAAACCATTAAAATCATCAATGGTCATTTTGAATGGTCATCACAAAAAACCATAGAAAATCACCATAATCACCCTTCAAAAAGCAATGGATAAATCAACTTTTGGGCAACGAGACGACACCAAGGTCGGTCCTGAGAGGTGATCGGTGATCGGTGAAACCATGGATCTTCCAATTTTTGGGACATTCCGGTGTCAGTTTTCCCTTGAACCAATGGATTGATTGAAAATCCATTGAACATCGTATTTTTTTTTCACATCTGAATTTACTGGAGGGTAATCGTCTTCCAAGGACTTGACACACTTGCAGCTACTCCAAAATCCTCTTGGGCTTTGCCCCGTTATCTTGCAGGTTTTCATGAATCACCATAGAGGAAACCCCATTATGGTTTAAGCTTTTCTATAGGTCTTGATGGATTGCGCGTATCATAGGTTCAACGGTTTGCCAGAGGCGATGTATCGTTCTTCTTATTGTTGTTTATGTTGGCAAATTACCATTTTAGCTAGGTGAATTATGATGAATTTTACCCACGCAGATAGGTTTAATTAATGGCTCTAATTATCATCCTCACATAATAGTAGTATTATCATTGCTGATGTGCATGTTGCGGATGTTAAAAAAACCTTCCCGAATGTTAATATTGTTGAAGTGGATATTCAAATATTAGTCATATTAGCTATTGGTTATTCTCACTGATGTTACACTCAGGTAAACTAACACAACTATGGAAAATCACTCAATTTTCAGTGGCTAAATCCACTATAAACGGTTCATTTTCCATAGTTACGTTAGTTTACCAGAGGATAATCCTTTATCGCCATTTCTAGGCTAAGACCTCCATCTGCGCAGGTGTCAGTTCATTGAGCTCCGCGAACAGCTTGTGCAAGACCTGTCGCAGGACGACTGTCACGTCAACGATATGGGGATGAAAGCAACGGAATCGGATTTCACGACATGGTTTTTCTAATGGGGATGGTTTTTCTCAAAATACCATGTTTTTTTTGATCTGGTTTTTTACTACATGAAATACTATTGATGGTTTTTCTAGGTCTAGGTGATTATATTTTTTTTTGAGAAAGTTGATGCAATAACTCAATACGTTTCAATATATATATATATACATAATCTTTCATGTTTGGCTTTATGATATATCCAATGAGTCAAGGGGATGAACAGCCAAACATCGGCACCTTGTAGGGATCAGAATCCCGCTGGGTCCATGGAGTTTCCACTGTTGTTGATGTGTTTCACCATGTATCCATCAATGAAACACCCAACCAACAGTTGCACTACATACCAAAAAAAAGATCCAAGAAGAATAAGAATACATGTGTTGTTGAGTTCTTCTTGTCATGTTCTGTCATGGTACATAGTTCAAAACAATAATTTAACCGTTTTGTCAGCCCAGACCACACCATTAGTTTTGGCATATGCCATGTGCAGATAGAGTCGATAAATTGCATACGTACCTAGCAGTATGAATGTATCTCTCTGTAATTACATAACACAATATAAACTGGCTCTATATACCATGTTTACATATTTTGACCATGTCCCATCATCACCACAACTATGGTTCTATAGACAACATAAGTAAGAATTATGGGTAATGTTTGGAACTCTTTATACCACTGCTTATGAATACATTCTATATACAATAATATCATAAACATTGATGTAATACAGTTCAATGGGAATCTCAGATCACTAAAATTGAGGTACTGCAACATATAAGGCTACATTTTGTGTGGATATTCCCTTGCAAAGGGATCAGTACTTCCAATTTAGGCACCTGAAACATTCGCTGAACAATTCTGAAAAAATAACTAGTATCATGACCATTTATGTACCACAATTCTAGTATGATTACCATATCATTACCAGTACAGTATAGTAGTATCACGAGTCCTTTTACCATTTATCCACATCATTTATCAAACATGTTTG
>Ga0126342_10015072_pt1 | contig 13574 bp, 12 predicted proteins | sample Cyp1metagenome_FD_92528 | JGI IMG/M metagenome (GOLD analysis project Ga0126342, IMG submission 92528) | Coral microbial communities from Lord Howe Island, Old Settlement Bay, Australia - Cyphastrea 1 metagenome | ecosystem: Host-associated > Invertebrates > Cnidaria > Coral ...
GATGATATAGATTATATAGATATAGATGATATAGATGATATAGATGATATAGATGATATAGATGACATAGAGGATATAGATGATATAGATGATATAGATGATATAGATGATATAGATGATATAGATGATATAGATGATATAGATGATATAGATGATACAGATGATATAGATGGGATTGTAGTCTCAACAAACTCCGTTTGCACCCCCCTGAGAATGATAGTTACAAGAACATGTTACAACTCTGTTCGTATAGATATTTTGTGAGGAGGAAGGGTTGAAAACCATTTGAAATATAGGGGTTAGGCGTGGGCGTGCCTTTATGATAGTTACAAGGACATGTTACAACTCTGTTCGTATAGATATTTTGTGAGGAGCGATCAGAGTATTGCCAATATCAAGGTTTGTTTCACGATTGCTGACGCAGCCAGAAGAAACTTGGGGAAATATGAGGAAATATGAGTTGTTTGTCGCCAGATCCACTTGTGAAGTGCGGCCACTGGGTCATCCGCCCATTGGATGCGCGGGTAGCAATCAATCTACAATGATGATATTTCTGGCCCTTGCCCATATCTTGCAATGTGCCAGGATGAGCTTACCCCCTGGCAAAAGTGCCAGTGTGATGCATGTGCTGAGCAATTGTCAGGCGCCCACCTGGTTGGGATCTATCAAGGCATCGAAAATGCGAAAAAAACTAGAAAACTGGGATGATTTCGGCAATGGCACATGATTTTTAGACGGTGTGTGAAGGTATCAACCAGACATACATGAAACACATGGTGCAGGATGAAAACGCCAACGTTTTTTCCCTGAGGCTGAGCAGGGGGGTTTTGGTACCACTTGGAAACTTATCCCAGCACCTCACTGAAGAGTTCCCGGGAAGCCGTGTTTTTTGATTCAGGGTGGGCCTGATCAGATGTGATGATTTCAGATGTTTCTTTTCTTTTCCATCCTGATTGCGGAGGATTCACCTGCCAATTCGCTCAGATTTTGGGATGGGTTGAAGCCGGAAACCAGAGATGATTCCCACTTTCGACAAACCGGGGTCTCCCGGCGCAGGACAAGGTAGATCCTTTGGCCACTCTGCCTCAGAGCGGCTGGATTTGGGCGGGGATGTGTGAAGATTCCAGTTGCCAGAATTGGATGAACATGGTAAAAGCCAAGGCATATGTTGTCTTCAACGAAGCCATTTCCTATATTTTACATGATTTTACTGTTAGTAATGAATTTGTGGCGACATGTTTAAAAAGGTCCAGGCTGTAAAGGTAGTGCTGCTGTTGGTTCTGTTTCATGGTTCTGTAAGTGGCATTGAATGACTTTATATAGAGTTCAGCTGCTTGACATTGTTGCGGCCATACACCACAACCAGGATGATATTTGAGTAGTGATGAGGAAGAAGAAGAAGAAGAAGAAGTACAGGATGAGTTTGGTGATTTTGATGTTTGTGATGATTTCGATATATTTTGATGATGATGATGGTGGTGGTGGTGGTGCTGAGGATTTGTGATATTGCTCTTCTTTTTCTTTGTTTGCTTCTTCTTGTTGCTGCAGCTACTCCTGATTGATTGATGTTACTGCTACAAGGTCTAGCCGGGTGACAATGTTGCCCGCAAAGAATCCCTTCACACCTCAGCCGTGCCTCAAAAAACGAAAAAAATGGCAGTCGCCAATAGATTTTTTAATCAAGTTTTTTGGTAATAAAGAAAAAACTTAACCATTCCGAATAAGCCTTTTCTTGGATTTGCTGAAGCTGGTGTATTCTTTTCCCATCCGCTATTTACCAATTTGGGGAATCTAGTGGGAATATATATATATATGTACATATACATATGGATAGACATTTATCATGTATATATAATATATGTACATCATTTATATATTTATATATAGGTATCACATATTTCTTTTATTATAACAATGATAGCAATGAACAATAACAAACACACACATATATATATATATATACAACCCACACCCACACACATATATATATATAATTATAGATAGATAGATAGATAGATAGATATATATATATATAATATAATATAGAAACTAGTATAAATACAACACTTATGACCCCAAAAGAACACGAAACTTTTAGCAACTCAAAGTGATGCTTAGCTCCGCCGCCGCTGAGTCTGCAGAGCTGGCGGAGCTGGTCATCAGCGACGAGCGACACTTCGAAGCGAATCCCTTGAGCTTGGCGACGATTCGCCCTGCAGGCGAAACATCTGTCTGGGTATAACGACCGAGCCCTGGAACCGAGCCCTGGAATCATGGTTACCCTCTGGTAAACTAACATAGCTATTGAAAATGGCCATTTATAGTGAGTTTTCCCCATTAAATATGGTGATTTTCCATAGCTATGTTAAATTACCAGAGGGTAATGAGGGAAATTATCCCCAAATGACCTTAATTCAGGTGAGTGAAATACTATAATTTACCCAGATCTGTGAATTTTGATGGGACAATATGGGGAAAATATGATACAAAACCATGGAAATTCCTGGAAAAGATGGGAAGATCATCCATAAAATCCACTTTACATAGGGGGTGTTGATGGGAAAATCATCGGCTGGAGTACTTGATCTATATATTGAACATTTATTGAAAAATATGACTCAACCACTGGGGAGATCAGGAGATCAAGGGTCGCATGGTTCATCCAAGAAAAATGGGATGATGACCCCGCGTTTGGCTAACAGAATTTTCAGGGATGTCCATAAACAGTGTAACAGTCATTACCAGTATCGAACACCTATTGAAAAAAATAGGGAGGTCACCCACAGTCATCAGGGTATTTGAAACTATGAGTTGGGAGCCCGACCATCAAAGGCGTCAAAGGGCAAGTGGCTATGAGAAGGTTGGACGAGAGGAAAGTTCTCGCTGCAGCCGTCGAACTTTCAAACCCAGGCACTCCAAGGGTGCAGACTATGGACCCACAGCAGGGTGATCGGAAAACTGCCAGAGAGCGATTCCCAAGAACTTTTTTCCCGAAGTACCCAAATGCAACAGCCAAAACCTGCTAGAAACATGGTGTTGATGAACAAGATTGAGTTTTTCCATATTCTTCCCCATCCAATTTAGCTGACTTTTTCCCCTATGAGCTTTGCGGGCCCAACCCCTGCCCCCCAAGAAAGGCCGTGATTTTACCACCAGTCACATCTGCATTGCAGCATGTTTGCGCCGAATAGCTATGTCACTCCCGGCAGTGGTGAAATGTGGACTCCATCGCAGGGATCAGGTTGGGCTGATGGGCCGGCATGATCCGGCATGTATATTTGTAGTGGTTTGTTGATATAGGGTTTATGTGTGATTTAATTATATGATGTTTATGTATATTCCTTTTAGTTTTTCACACAGGACAGGACATTCCAAGTACTGCCCTTCTGGGTCCTTTCTGTTGGAAAGTTGCTCTTGCAGCGAGGTTCGCTGTGGGGACAAGGCTGCGGCTTCAACCAAAGTGATTTGGTGGCAGTGGTGCTGGAAGGACAGTTTAGCACTGCATCACTTCGCTGTTTTTTCATTGCTTTTTCACTTAGTGATTTTGAAAAAAGCTGTTGCTTACCATATATCCTCCCACCAGAAAGGTACCGGGATAAACTTAAAAATAAACAATCCCCGAAACTACAGTACATGATACTACCAAAAAGTGGTGGTAAATTTCATCCCCAAACGGTAGTTTGGGATAGTTTGGGTAGTTGCTTGTTTTTTTATGGCATTGGCTTTACCATATTGGAATGATTTACTTATGAGCTTGCGCTGTCCGCACAAGGCTTGGATGGCGCGGATATGAGCGGAGGGAACTGCATGGGTACTGGCTACGGTGATGGCAGCATCTGGGCAAAAAACGTTGCGATCCGAAGCACAACCCTCCTGGTCTTGGACCCGGCCCCATTCATTTTTGGAACTTACATGGGGGATCCATGATCATCGGGGAATATATTATAAACTATTTAATCTTAGGGAGATGGGATTCTATATATATATATAAAAAGATTAATAATATATGCCAGGGGGAAGTGAATTGGACAAATGGATTGCAAACTACAGGATCCTAGATGATCCTAGACAATCCTCTACAGGATCCTAAAATATCGTGGGATAAAGTATTGACCTGTTGGTACGGAGAAGAATCGAGGGCGTCTCATCAGCGGAGGCTCCATGTGGGGTGGAGGCTGTGGTGCCTCTGATGGTGCTTTGGCGAGAGAGAATGCAGAAGGCAACTGGCAATTTCAAGTTGCTAAGGTATTGGCAATCATCGGCACAATATCACCAATAGATACCAATAGCGAATTGATTTCTCTAGCGTCTGACAATTCAAGATACTGTAGCTATAGAGTAGGTGAATCATCTTTAAACGGGTCACGTTCACCCATTTTCCATAGCTATGTCAAATTACTAGAGGTCAATGCAAGAATAATCCATATTCAGTGTTCCTTTTGGCCTAGAATTTAGTGAAGAAGCCTGGCATATTTTTTGTCAGTTTTGATGCTTTGAATGCTGAACTGCCGATCAGGGGAACACTTCGAAGTTCTGCCTAGCAGTCGGTGTGAATTCAACTTGAAGTTATATAAATGAGCGGACAATCCGGTAGGGAACCTTGAAACATGTGCCTGTTGGATGTAGCTGATGTAGCAGTTTCATGGTGTTTTTGTAGATTTTCCTTCACGAGAATCCCTACATTTTGCCAGCATCACGAGGGTGTTCGTGGCCGAATGCATTCCAATTTGTAAGAAACATGTCCTAGTGACAGTGGCTTAGGTTATTGGGGTGGCAATGGCTGCTATGCAGGCACTGCCTACGGCAGCGGTAGCAACTCGGACCATCGTCAACCCTGTGATTCGCATCGTGCCACGGACACTCATAGAAGATATGGTCACGAGAATGGATAGTTCCAATTATGTTTACTAATACCCATAGGATCCATGTATGCTATATATGGTAACATTTACCATCCATATACCCCAAATGTTAGCATATATACCATACATGGATCCTATGGGATAATATACTATTAATACCCTACTAAACCAAGGTTTCTTTGGGGGGATGGGATTGATCCCAAACACCTAAGGCTCCCTGTGGACTGGAACTGGCTGTGGCAGCGACGGTGACTGGTTGGCAGTGCCAGGAAGGGTCATGGCGAAATGGGGTTCACCATCCAATTGGTGGGTGTCTACGGTTATTTGATTATATGAGATGTTATGAGTAATTCCGAGCCATTCCCGAATGGTTCGTACCCTTGGCACATGTGCGTCGCCTAGAACTCTTAGTTGCGTGGGATTCTTCTTTAATTTGTTTGTTTTACTTCCTAGTTTGCGTCCTCAGTGCATCAACTTCATAGAACTGTGCCAGGTGGCAATCTTCACGGTGTCAATGGCAGCTTTGGGGGATGCCAAGTCAACAGCTATGACGTCTACAGTGAAAGAAGCAACTAGCCAGAGCAGTGTGGCTGTGATTGGCTCTGGGCAGGGTTTGTTAGACCAGTAAATCTGATAACGACAGCAGTAATAGGTTGCTTTTTCATGTTTTTTTTCCAGAGAAGAATTGAACTGAACTGAAGAGACTTTCATTGTGATGCCTTGCCTGGGACACAAACAGATCAAACACTTCGAGGTGAGGCGCAGCCTGGAACTGGTGCCTCTGGCAGTGTTTTGGCGAAGAATTGTTTTTTTTTTGGGGGGGCATTCTTGGAATCCAAAATGGTTGTAAGTCAAAACCCGTGGGTACCCTATGGTACCCTAAAAATCCCGGAAATAGCTGGTTAATCGATATCTATTCCCCCAGTCATACCATGTCATACCTACATCCTCATGGTCTGCCTTTCTTGGGCGTCTCGTGAAAATGCAATAATTTTGGCTGCTTCAGGAAATTTAAGTTGTTTCAGGAAAAAAAATCGTTTCGTGGAAGTATGCTCTTGATTCACCCTCATAGGAACAGGATGTAGAACATGCTGACTGCCACGCAATTTATTTGACAACACTTTGTTGCACTCTCAGAGTTCAAGATCATTCTCCGGTTACTTAAAGCCAAACTATTCGAATGAGACTTGTCCAAGGACCCATTGCCGGTACATAGGTTACTTTGGTTCTCCCAGGGCAATGGTTTACGCCCCTCAAAAAATAAAGGCGCTTCGACGGGAAAAGGCGCCTTTTTCGCTGGGAATAACCGTGTTTTCAATCTTTTTCATGTTTTTCAATATTACATTCATCTCATGAGACATTTGTTTCATTAATATAATGCTGGAACGTTCGTGCACAATCATTCCAGACACCCAATCAATCAAAACTAGATATTGGCAATACCAGGCAACACAAAAGGGTGCAAACGAAATCAGGTAGCACTCTCTGGAGCTCAGAAGGTCCGTTGGAACAATAAGACTCATGTAAACTGTCAATTTCTGAAGAATCAGTTCAAGCATCTTAAAGTGGAAAAGTGCTCGCAGCCGGAAAGAGTGCCGTTTCCAAAAAATATCACATAGGTCTGAAGGAGCAATATTTTTGCACGCTTTCGAGGTTCTGGGTATGGTAAATTCATAGGTTTGACCCATCCCCAAATGGTCCAGAGATTGAACTGTTCAGCGTTCGAGGCTGGCCTGGCGATGGCAGTTCTGGAAGTAACTTGGTGGCTTCCAGACTCCGATGGATTTTTATGGAATGTTTTATGGGTCCTAATGGGGTTTAATGGGATTTATGTAACGGGATTTACCCTCTGGTAAACTAACATAGCTATGGAAAATCACCATTTTTAATGGGTAAACCACTATAAATGGCCATTTTCAATAGCTATGTTAGTTTACCAGAGGGTAGTGGATTCAATGCGACTTGAGCTGAATTAACGTTCAACAATGGGGGAGAGAATTTGTTCAACGACTGCGCTTGGCGACGTCACTGGAATGATAGGAATTGGAACGAGGTAACTATCACTTAAAAGGCCTTAATTCAGGTTATAGTTCCAGTAGTGCCGCACAAGGCGGTGGCGGAAGTTTCAAAAATAGGAAACCTATAGGAGAGCTTGGTTGCTGTGAATCACGAATGGCAGAGCGGGTTCTTGCGGGTTTTTTTTGCGGGGTTTTGCGGGTTTTCTCCCTGGTCGTTTGATGCGCTGCAAACATTTTTTGGCCTTTGTCCAAGCCCAAAATCACGCAATCAAAGTCCTAAAATCGAAGACCAAAGTAGTATCTAGGTGTTTTGGGTAAAATCAGTCGATATAGGTCAAATTCCGAAAACACCTGAATTTTTCTAGGATTTGGAGGGTCGAGGTAGCTATGGACATCGGCCCATTTATAGACGGTTTTCCTATAAAAATCGTGAGTTTCCATAGTATCATAGCCATGTTAGGTTACCAGAGGGATCCAGAGGGTGTATAAAAGTTTGGAGTTCTTGGTATTGTCGTCATTCTAGCATGGTAATTAGTACCAACCATTCCAAGAATTCACAATGAATCTGACCCTTTTGCCCGAGGCAGTTATGGCAACCAATGCTCCTGGGGTAAAAGTGGCAAAGTGGGCCATCGGCGCAAATTGACTCTTCCTTTCGACCATCCGATGAAAAAACATGAAGAAACATGGTCAGCAGAAGGTAAGGGCTCCAAAGATGGCAACTGGCAAGGTCCCTTGACGGCAAAGCCATGGTTTGCTAAGCCATGTGGAGCAATTGGAATCGGAACACTTTATTGCGAGGTTTTGTGAAATAGTATTTATTCAATTCAGTTTGAATATGTTTGAGTCCAAATCTAACGCCGGGAATGGCATTTGTTTTTGATTATATAATCTTGCTTAGCGCTCTTGCCCATTGTTGTTTGCAAGTGGATGCGCCGACGTTTCTCTTATCTCGGAATTTTGTCTGTGAAGGACTGCGCCCTACACAAAAACAGCCGGAACATGGTTTAGTAAGCACCTGGAAGTTGGTTTGATTCCAAACAAATACCTTTCAGCAGATTTCAGCAGGCTAGGAAATCCACTCACTAAATGTTTTTTTTTAATAGGAAAATCATCGAGTTTTCTTGCAAGCCATGTTTGATCAAACGGAGGGTACCTAAAATTGGATGGCATTGGGCCCTCTCAGATGCCCCCTTCTGAATCATGTTTTATGCCGTTCTAGGGATCAGACTCATCCTTTCTTGTGGCGATCCAACCTCGCTAAACTTGCATGGGGGTTTGGTCGCATTCCTCAACCACGACTGGGGTCCCGATGATACGTGTGATACCTTTGAGGTTCAGGCTATGTAATAGACGAAGCAGACGCGGTGAATGAAGGAGACGATGTCAATGCTGAAACTGGCCTCGGTGCTGACACTTGGGGGACTGCGACAGCCAGCGGAAGGAAAGGACGGCCCCAGGAAAACCCGGAGAACAAGACGCTTGGCTTCAAGTGAAGGCAAGGCGGTGTGAGACACGGATGGAAAATAATTGAATGGGATGAGGTGGGGTGAGATGGGGATGGGATGCGATGAGATGAGGACGGCATGGGGTGAGATGGGATGAGACTGGTTAAGGTGTGATGAGATGGGCTTGGGGTGGGATGAGATGGGACGAGATGGGACGATGCGGATTTTTTTTCTCCATGAATTTGCTCTTTTTGGGTGTTCCTGCTTTTGTGGCTTGACATTCTTAGAATCTTGGTTGCTGAGGATGTAATCAAAAAGCACGGTAAAACGATGGTCTGAAGATGTCCTACAGTCCTACAGATGCCCATGCTGCTAGATTCTGCTCAGATTTCTGGGGCAGCACCATATGTAGCTAGCGCCAGCATCAGCAGCAGCATCACCAGCAGCAGCAGCAGCAAGCAGGAGCAGCAGAACAACAACCACTACGACAACGACTACGACCACTAGTACAAATTGGATGTCTAAACTTTCCCTCATAAAGTCAACACCTTAATCAAACATAATCAAACAACATCAAACAACAACTATTGTCTATTTAAAAATCGATCAAATCCCTTGTTAAAATCTATTCAACACATTGCCAAAAATTAGATTTCGGGCCTTTCCCATAAACAAATCGTAACCTTCATTAGAATATAGCCATTTGTTTCCATTTCAAAGCGGATCAAACCCCTGATTAATATCTATTTAAGACATTGCCAAAAACTGCATTTGGGGTTTTCCCCCTAATAATGAAATTTGAATCACACACAATGAAATCACAACCTTCGTTAGAAAGGAACTGCATGCATGTATGTATTTAAAAAAAAAGGTATATGTAGGTATGGATGTACAGTGCATATATATATAATATATCTATATATACACATGGGTATACAGCGGCATGCGTGTATACATAGATGTATATGCATCCAACATGTATACTATTTCTACGGGTAAATAAGATTATATAGATATATTATATTATATATATTATGTGTGTGTGTCTCTCAGTGACATGTCAGTCAATTTATGTCCATTTTTTTGGGGCGTATGCGCAGCTCGGTTGGAGCTCAGGAAATCGAACTCGGGTTTTGCGTGCTACGCCAAGTTTCTGGTGCCAGATCATGTTGCTGGCGCTTTGATCGGAGCCCTGGTAAGATGCGGACAAAACACGCGGGGTTGAGGGGGAGCCAAGCTGTTTTGTGTGAAGCCTAATGGGGAAACCTTGCAGGTCAGCACTGCATAAAATGGAACAAGACACTGGGAAAGATGTGCTTGACACTGCGGGAATGTATTACAAAATGCCACCATTAATGCCAACATCGGAGTAAACTGCGGTTCTGCCAAGCCCGGAGTCTTCGATCCGGTACCCCCCCAGAGCCAGGAAAGTCGGGCATTATGGTGGGAGAGATTGAATTGGTGTCAAAGTGTAGCCTGCAACTTTCAGGCCTGGCGTCAACCACTGCTGGTGAAAAATCATGATGGACAGATTTTTTTTTGTGACCCATGCTAGGAGTCTAGCCTAGAAAGACCTTTCCAGTGGAATCTCGTGGTTTGGATGATTCTACATGGTTTTAGCTTTGTTCTATGCATGTTTCGGGTTAACTGTTTCATTATTGCCTGTCTACAGAGGTGACAACGAGTTGCGGTGATTTGCAGTGGGTGTTTCTGTCTCAGGTCCCAAGAAATATTTTCCCGGTACCGTCGAGCGAATTTGCATCGCCGCTGGGTTTTCACGGATTTTCACTGGCATGTTTTTGAACTCTCCTACGGCACACATTGATCCCATTGATTGATGTTTGTCATTTACCACCCGGTCCACCCCACAATCCCTGAGTTGGCCTCATTTTGCTGTTCAATGTCGACGTGTGATTACTAGCCACCCCTTTTCATTTTAGAGGAGTGTTCCCCGGCCTGGACCCCGGAAATGTGGGTATTTGGGACGGGTCCAACATGGTCCAACAAGAATTTAGTCCATTTCACCACCCCTTAGAGCACAAAAAACATGCAGAGTTGGCGTACTTATTCAGGGTTGGTCTACTAGTCCATCAAAAAGTTGGTGTACTTTACCTATGACCCGTATATTAACCACATCTTAACCTTACATGGACATCATGGACATATTGCCATGAGTAGAAGATGGTATCTTCATGGTGATTCATCCAATGGACCGTCCAAGGTTGGTGGGCAATGCGTCCAAGATTTGAACATTGCAATGATGAAAATCGTGACTCGCTGAAAAAAAAAAACCAACTGATCAACTTTGGTCGGAAAATGGGATGCATTTGGATATGTCATGATATGTCCCCAAATGGCAATTTCAACGATAGTCATCATTAAGTGGAGGCACGGGGCACCCACCATCCAATGCCGTATTTTCAGAGACACCCGGTGGCTGCGCTTCTTGGGGTGCGAAGTATTGAGTTACCATCCCCCCCACTAGCATAGACCATGCTAAAATGGAGGTGTCCACTAAGACTTGAATATTTTCAGGGCACGTCAATTTACTGGAGAGTATGATCTCTTCAAATCGAACTGGAGACAATTCATTTATAAAATGGTTGCAATGTTGCACGCTAGACGCTAGAGCTTCTCCTGTCGACGTTTCAGGTCGATTTGTTCAAGAAGGTTCAGCAGATTCGCGGCAGCAGGATTTCATCGCATATATTTCAGGCATTCGATTGGATGATTGGAGGGAACGATGCATGCAGTTCTCCAGTAACAATATCTACATGGCTTCGATTGAAAAGAGCGCACCCGAAAATCTAAACGGTTTCTCATTATGGTTCCATTAGAGTTGCAACGTGTAGGGTATCCTCCAGTTCTTGGTAAAATTGCATAATGGTACACCCCTTCCAATATCTATACTGGTTGGTGGTTTGTTTTTTAATTTTTCCATATATTGGGAATAATCATCCCAAGTGATTTTCATATTTTTCAGAGGGGTTGAAACCACCAACCAGTATAGATATTGATTAGATATTATTGATATACTGTATTTATTTATTGTTTTGAACCCCATTGGTTCACAGGTAGGCCACCTGAGCTGGGCAGCCCAATTGCTGGGGTAATCTTGTTTCGGAAGAGTGGCAGGCACAGTGTGGAACCATAACATGATCGAATATGAAAAGCAAGGAACATATATTATTTGAACATATATTCAAGATGTTTAAATCATTGAATTACATGTTTACGATGTATAATACATATTGTATCAGCTTTCAGTTTCAGCGATCCACTCGGGTTGCTCTTGTGAAGGCAAATCCGCCCTCCTGGCATTGAGGAATACCAACGCCAAGAACACGGAAGTAGCGAAGTTAGTTGTGAAGTTTGTCATCCCAAAGTCTGCAGCGAGCATGATTCTGGGCCCCCGTGGAGCCACATGGCAAGCAAATGTAAAAAATGGTTGGGAAAAGCTTATATAGCAATAATTGGGCATTAAATACTTAAACAAACCTCGATCTTTTGCCTAATGATAGATAGGGTACATACAACTCAACTGATAACTAAATATGTTTGTCCTTCTTGGGGGGAGAGAATCGTAAGATTGGCTACCCACATTCCACAGACCGGGGCATCGATGGGCGAGCCAAGGCGACCATTCAGCAATTGACAAATGACACAGGCTGCCGGATCAACATGAGTCATCGAATCGATGGCTTTCAGGCTTGGAGCTGGGATTTGGGGACCAGAAATCGTCAGAGAGAGATGAGCTATGTATGTAATATTCATATGTAGCATTGAGATTTTTTTGAATATTTAACTCCCAAGAGCTTTGAGAGGTTAAGAGATTAGCAATTCCAGCCAGTGTGCGGCGATAGTCTGACTCTTTCACCTTATTAGCAGCATGTTTGCAATTGCGTGTATATATTTACATATGTGTGTGTGTATGTGTGTGTTCAATTTAGATACAGGCGTTCCAAGTTCCAAGGTCCATGAGTGAACCTGCAGGGCAAAACTTTAGCAAACCCTTTGGTTTGTTGCTGTGAATGGTGATTGATGGTTGCTTTCAAGAATATGATATTGCGACCCTCATGATGGATCCATATTGGGGAGATGGGATTAATTTCGAATGGACGATTGGATTTGAATAGTTTCAATCATCCATCAAAGTCTTGCCACCGAAGAATTTCGGCCATTGTTGCCATTGCTGCCTGTTATTCTTCAATGGTTACTTCAATATTTCCATATTTCCATACGTCATAAGTTCATGGTTTGCAAACAAATTCTTCAGATATCTTCCAATTGCCAGAAACCCTGACGCCCTACCCTAAAATAGCTCGTTAATAAATGTTGATTCCCCAAAAATTATGGTAAATTCATAGGTTTTGACCCATTCCAAAAGAACACACATATATATATAATATAAATAAATAAATAAATATATATATATAAATATTATATATACACCAACTTCAAGAGCTTTAAGTTAATATGCCCAACAATATGCCCCAAAAAATCCTGATCTCATCCCCTTTTCCGATGCGAAACACAGCCATGGTCGGCGACATCTCGGCGCAGGAGCGCCTCATGGTGATCTGTGGCGAAGAGGCCGCGCTGCGGAAGGCGGCCAGCGAGATCCTCGAGAAAATCCAGCAGGATGCGCACCTGGAGGACCGGCAAACTGGTCGGCAAACGATGGGTTAAACGGTTAAACTCGTTGAGTTTTTTTTAAGAACAATGTTGGGGAGATGATTTTTTTGGGAGTGATCAACAAAGATTTTGGGGAAATAGAATGAAATAGATGTAATTATCCTGATGTACTGATTTGAGAATAGAACATGGATATCTATCTATCTATCTGTCTATCTATCTATCTGTCTATCTATCTATCTGTCTATCTATCTATCTATCTATCTTATCTTATCTTATCTTATCTTATCTTATTCTATCTATCTATCTATCTATCTATCTATCTATCTTATCTATCTATCTATCTATCTACCCTCTGGTAAACTAACATAGCTATGGAAAATCACCATTTTTAATGGGAAAATCAACTATTAATGGCCATTTTCAATAGCTACGTTAAATTACCAGAGGGTATCTATCTATCTATCTATCTATCTATCAATCTATTTTATCTATCTATCTATCTATCTATCTATCTATCTATCTATCTATCTATCTATCTATCTATCTATCTAATCTATCTAATCTATCTAATCTATCTAATCTATCTAATCTATCTAATCTATCTAATC
>Ga0126342_10015073_pt1:0-12500 | contig 13573 bp, 15 predicted proteins | sample Cyp1metagenome_FD_92528 | JGI IMG/M metagenome (GOLD analysis project Ga0126342, IMG submission 92528) | Coral microbial communities from Lord Howe Island, Old Settlement Bay, Australia - Cyphastrea 1 metagenome | ecosystem: Host-associated > Invertebrates > Cnidaria > Coral ...
TACTGCTGCTGCTACTTTGGAAAGCTTCCCAAGACCCGTTGTTGTATTTGTTGTTGTCCACAACCTCTCTTCCCTGACGCGCTCCCCCTTGCTGTCGGCCGGGGTCGGCGGATATATATATATGTATGTATATATGTATATAGATGTATAGATAGTGACACAGTAGAACCAACTTATCCTTCTCGGCATTGACATAGTCAACTGCTTATGGTCTGTACTGATATCTTACCGAACAGCACTTGTTACTGGGCAAACCGCAGTGATGCCGGGACTGGGTGGCCCAGGTACGTGGTGACCGAGTTGTCCATTTGGGCAGCTGGTGGTGTCTGCGTGAGCCGGGGCTGAACGGCTGAGAATTGAAGCAACACGTACCTGACATTGTTTTTGGCTCCCAACTTGAGCTAAACAGTATAAAAGGCCTTAAATCAATGGGTCCAGTGAGACCCTATTTTTTCATCCATTCCCAGCCAATTGATGTCTTCTGGCCGCAAAGTATTGTAGACTTTCTTGCTTCATCGTACCGGGTGATACATTGATTTTCAGCCATGGCCAAGGCTAGTGATACGTCAGAATCGCTCATCGTAGATAGCTATCTCCAACAGCTTTGATCCTCCTGCCTCCGCAGCATCTCATCGGGCTAATGGCGTCAATGGTATTGCTCATGAGGAACAGGCTCTTGACTATCTAGATCTATCTAGTGACTAGTGCGTGCGATAGGGAAGCATAGCTGCATTGGAATCTGGCATGAGGGTGAGACTTTGTAAACCTTCATGAAATAAAGCAGGTGGTTGATGGCCTTGGTCACTTTGGGAGTCAGGTACCACTCTCTGTACATTCGCCAGTACCAGAGCTGGAATATTTTGTCAAGGACAGCTGTTGAATAGTTGCAGAAGTCAAAGTGTGGAAGTTACTTCTTGAGGAAATCACCAGGCAAAGGTAACATTGACTATTGATCCTCTCAAAGTTTTCGCTCCTGTGACCTCAGTAGTTGAATATCATGCTAGCTTCAAACTGCCGGGAGGACAGCGAGAGCTCGTTGTGTTTGGCCGATTCCTCTGGGTCTTCCAAGATGAAGACAGTTGCCGAGAAGCTGGCACGACAATTTGCCATGGTCGCGAAGGCGCGACACAAATGACCAGCAGGTAATCTGCTGGTGTTGTTTTTTCTTAATACAACAAGCAACCATCACACATCACTAGAGATTCGGTGGGTTTGATGAACAGCACCACGGTTCAACCGCAGACGTTGCAGGGAGGACAGGCGCCTGCTGATGGATATCATCTGGCAGTTGAAGGTGGTGACGTTTCCGAAAGCGCTGGCTATGCGCTGGCCAAGGCCATCGTTGTGGAGATAGTCAGAGGATCGGGGACCTTTCCGGATGGGTTTGACCAACTTAGACCATCTGCTGGATTTGATTCTGTTTGAATTCACACCATTTGACAGCAACATCTGACCGTCATCAACTCCGCACGTCCGACCGTTTCATACTCCTATTGGAAAAAGATGTCGGCCGGGGCTTTTTGTCTGGGATGTGTTCGTGATGCGTCAAAAGTGTGTCCTTAGCGGACAGCTTGCAAATAATCCTGCAGCTGCTCTCTTCTGCTGCTTTTGAGTGCCATGTGTGCAATGTGCACTGTTTGGGATGCTGGAATCCATAAGGATTTTGCATTGGAGTTACCACTGTTTCATGCCCTTGTGTGGTTCTGCGATCTGAAAAGGGGAGGAACCTTGGCATGACTTGCTGCTATCTCAAACTCATCACCAGAGGTGAAGTAATATCCCATTTTGGATAAGGTCGATTGATGTCGATTCCATTCATTTTGAGATTGTCACTGAGTCTTGCATGTTTTGTCCCATACCAATCCATACCACATAGGCACGGGCCGCACGGGTTTCAGTTGAGAGCTCGTGACGCAGACCGAGCCATCGTGCTTCAGCTGGTTTTGCCAATGGGCCGGACTGACCGATGTGGCTTGGATGTGGCAATCAAGCCATGGAAAGATCCACCGGAAAGATCCACCCATCTTTAATAGGTAAACCATCTATTTCTATGGGCCATTGGGCCATCTATACCATGGCTATGTAAAATAACCAGAGGGTATCAACATATTTTTGTGAATATTTCAGCAGTAACTGCAGATTTTCGATGGCTAAAGATGGCTAGACACCTGATGATCGGATGGTCGCACTTTGGCACCAAGGTCGCCTCGAAGAATGCGCTGATCTTGTACACTTCTGGCACCACTGGACAGCCAAAGGGTGGGGGATCCTACAGCCAGTGGCCCTACATGGTGTGAAATGCAACTACTGGCCTTCACAAGATCATATAGGCCACCCCCAAATCCAATTGGTAATCATCATCTTTTCCATTGTATATATATATATGTATGTATGTATGTATGTATGTATGTATGTATGTATACACATACATTTATACATTTAATTCGCACTATTCTATGGGTATCCCCCATTTTCAGACTCACCCGAAAAAAAACAGCAACATCCTTCAGCTATCGTCAACAACATTGATAGCCATTTATATATTACGACAGTTTTAGACACAGCTGGGTTCGTGTGAAACATTTTGCTACCCCGAAGTCCATTGGTTAATCATCACCCATCGCTAATACTGCCGGTCATACATCCCAGTATTCACATCGCCATTTTTTAAAACTCCTCATGAAAAAAACACCAGTCACCATTACATTTCATTAAATCCCATTAAATCCCATTACATCCCATTACATCAACATTCGTTCACCATTAAACCGCCAGAAGAAAATCTTCATCAGAGACCCCATCCTCCAGTCCCGATCCTCCAGGCGTTGTTCACACCTTCAAGAGTTGCCTCCTCGATCAAAGACACACCGCGTTGCGCTTGTTGTGTTAATAGAAACAGTCCAAAAAATCCTCATGAAATGGGAACCGGATTTCATGAGATTTCATGAGATTTCATGAAACATCCGGGAGCATTGATGTTCTTTTTTCTTTCTAAGTCCTTTTTTTGCAACGCAGACCATGGTTTTGTTGATGTTCAAGGTTTGACGGCGCAGATGGTGTCCTTGAGTTCTGCTTGGAAGTTCCTGGGTCAACGGCCAGATTTGAGCCAAAACCATCCCCACTGGTTGCTTCAGAGGTAAATCCCCAGTAAACCAGGCAGGGTAAACGGGTAAAGCCCTATAAAAATTCAACAGGATTACTATTTTTAAACAGAGTTTAGCAGAATTCATAGTTCAAATTATGTTATAGTAAATCACCTATCAATTCAACAGAGTTATATATTTTCATGGCTGAGGTGGTCCAACAAGGATAGAACTCTGCACGTCCTGCCCTTGCATCACATCCATGGAGTCAGCTTCTCAGCTTGCGAGCTGAGTTAAACACTTGTATACACATGGGACTGGCTCAAAAAAAGCAAGTCCCTTCGAAAAATGTAATCTATGTGTATACACTGGTATATACAGAAGAATGGATACGGGTAAAATCAACCCCAAATGAGCTATCATTTGATGCATCTGGTTGTAGCACATGGCTCACCAGGGTAGAGTCCCGGTAGTTAGTATCACAGATATCCAAGTTTAACTGGAATTCCTTAAAAATGCATGAGCTTACCTAAAGGGTTTAAGCCGGGAATCCAGTTTGCAGGTCACTTGACAACTTAAATTGTTGTCCAACTTGACTTTGGCTCAGGAAAAGGACCGCTGCCCGAAGCTCGTTTCCCTTGGTTATCAGCCGTAGGGCTTTCGTTCCTGCAGCCATAGCCTCGGCTTCGTCTTCGGGTGCTCGGGAGGCAGTACCAGCTGAACCTGCTGATCCCGAGCACCCGGAGTTCGAAGAGTTGCATCAACTGTTGTGGTTCCCGCGATCTGGCCAAAGGGGCCGGACTCAGAAAAGAGCGTTTATGCGCGAAGGAGTTCAACTTGGATATTTGTCGCCGACACATCCACATTTGGCTACAGGTAGACACCCACCGCTTGAGACGTTTAATTTTCTTGCGAGGTCCAGGGTTCAAGTTGACACAGCAGTGCAGAACAGGCTGGTTGAGGAGCATCAGAGATCTGAGGCGTTGAGAGGTGATGGCATTGTATTGTTGTTGCCCGATACTGTTTGTTCGTTTCATTCGACTGACGGGGGTGATTTTTTCTTGCAAGGCCTCAAGGCAGAATCGCCATCTCGCACGTCCAAGTATCCGAGTTCTTGTTTTTGGATCATCATCAGGTTCTTGACAGGTCTTGGGAAGAGTGTTCACTGACGACGGGCAGAATCCCTCCGCAGAACCTTGAGGTGCTTCGTCACTTGAAAGAGGTTGCAGGCGAACAGAGGTGGATTTTTGTTCTGAGTTACGTACATTCAGGCGGAAGATTGGAATCAGTCGTCGAACAGTGGAACCGTGCTGGGGCCCAGGATTTATTATCTGGTATAATCTTCACACGTGATCCGCTTGACAAGGTTGCAGACATCCAGACGTTTCTTGATTCGCTCGGAGACAGAAGAGGAGATCGCGAAATTGCAGTTCTTGTTGACGACAAGGTAGAGATCATTGAGCATTTGCGTGAGACATTTGATCCGGGAGAAGTGAAAGGAGTTCACATCAAGTTGAAGAGGAAGAGGCAATCAGAAAACTGCGATGAATATTTGCAGGCTAAATTCTTTGCCGACCACTCTGTTCAGACTTGTTTGGAAAGATTCCCACGCCCTTGATCGCTTGATCAGCAGTCGAAGCTCCATCATTTGCCCAGGTGTCTGAAAAATGGAGCATTTGATGGATGATGGGTCATTAGGGCTTGTACCATTCGCCCAGGCTGTTCCTACCCCAATCCAAGACTCAAGTATGTCGACGGAAACATCGTCGTCGGGTCAATCCATCCCTAAAGGGCAACCCACAGTCATGCACAGCTATGAGTATCACCAAGCGGTGCATAATATAGATGCACGAAATGTCACTGTTCAAGACAATCAGACTTTGCAATTCACTGATGCCAGGGTAGTAAACTTGTTGGATGCTAGCCGATTGGTTGCAGCTCAGGCTCACCAAATGGTTGCAGATGCTAGGGATCAAGCCCTTCAGTACGTGTCCCAATTTGAAGCTAATGCCAGAAATGAGGCCCTTCAATTTGCAAAGACAGCTGAAGCTAATGCTCATTCCCAAGCAATGCTATATGCCTGTGTAAATGCCTTAGAAAACCAATTCCAGTCGCGGGTCCAAGCCATAGAAGCTGAAGCCAGTGATAGGATTAGGCAATCCCTTGACGACGCAACCATGCGGGTAACCCAATCCCAGGAAGAATCCTCCAGGGTGGTCCAAAATGCCCAGCAGGAAGTTGTTAGTAGTCAGGGTCAGATTGAGCATTAAAAATTGTTGCTAGCGGAAACGTCCCAACAGGTTGTTCAAGTTGCCGGTGCACTCCAAGAAAAACATGAAGCATTGGTAATTACCCAAAATAAAATGGTAGAAATGCAGAGTCAAATGGATGCTATGATGAACCAAATTAAGGATCAAAACAATATGATTCGGGCGTTGCAAGTTCAGAAAACTGACCCAACAAAGCACCCGATCATAGATCTGAAGCCCCCACCAAAATTGGGAGCACCAAGTTCGTCATCATCAATGCCGAAAAGTTTTGTTCTGCCCATGCCATGCACGTCAATACCTGAGTCATTTGCCGTGAGTCCCATAGTAAGGAGCATAGCCACACCGAGATCTAGTTATCCTGGTACGGAAATTCCAGTTGGTCCCACCGGTCAATCGCAATGTGCTGTGCCCCGTGCTTCAGGATTCTACGGTGAAGAGTTGCGTCCGGCACCTTCACCAGAGCAGTGTCCAGGAGAGATGCACATGGCACCTCCTATGTTGCCACCAGAAATTCTTAGGAACTGGCAAGTAGGAAGCCAAATTCAAGGTGATCAGAGCATCGCATTGAGCATCCAAGTCCAACAGTTGGCCAATCAAGTGCAAACAATAACAAATGAAATGAATTCTCATCAGTCAAACCGACATGGACGCAGACCTTCAAATAGATCGGATCAGCGGCCAAGGGCTCCTCAGTCGCCACCAGGAAGCGGGTCATCATCATCATCGTCAAGCTCACACTCCAAAAAGGGTGGAAGAGGCATGCCGGGAGGGAGTGGGCCACCATCGGCTGTAGGTGATGTAGTGTCCAGCCCGGGTTCAAGCGGAGAAAGGGATCCATATAAAGTCGAAAAGAAAACAATGAGAGTCAAATACTATGATCAAGTGAAGTTACCTCCCTTGCCTGCTGATGCTGCTAGGTGTAGGAATTTCAGAAACTCAGTGTTTAGCATCGTTTGCAAATATGCAAAGAACGATGAGAGTCAGGTTTTTCAATGGATCAGCCTTTGCAACACCTCGGAAAAGGGGGATGAATTTAATTCATCTGGAGACTTTCCAATCTTGGATCGAATTCTAGGAGCCAAAATTCTGGAAATGGCTAAGTCCACCAAATTCGCATTGGAATTCCACCTGCAGATGTTGTGAACGAAAGGACATTGAACCCGCCTAAAGAACGCAGGATCCGGTCAGGAAAGAAACCGGTAATGTTCGAGTTCTGCTGCAGCAAAGACTCCACATTGGGGAAGGTTAACCACTCAAACGGGCTTGATCATTTCAGACTTAGTCGTGACACATCCAACCTGGAAGACCCTGCACATATTGCAAGCTTGTTGAACCTGACCAACCAGTTCAAGGGGGCAGACCTGTGGGCAAGCCTACCTTGTGGGCCTTGGTCAGCCTGGCAAAAGATGAGCGTGTATAGGTACGGTAAAAAGTAGAAGACCAAATTGGCAAAGAAAAGAAAACCAAGCAAAAAGCTGTTGGAGCATTTCCTTCTCGTGGCAGACAATGTCATTGCAAACGGAGGCATGTTAGTTTTGAGTGGCCAAAGCAAAGTGAAGGCTGGGCACGGACTCAGTTGCTTAGATTCATCAAACGTCACAACATGTTCGAAACCTGTTGCAGTGGATGCGCGCTAGGACTGGTTGACAAGAACGGGGAACCTCATAAAAAGACGTGGGGGGTTGTAACAACATCCATGAAAGTGGCAGTTAATCTTGGAGCCTATCAATGTAAGCATCCAAAAGGGTTTAAACACAGTCCTTTGGAAGGGGCAGAGACTTCACGATCAGCCTTCTACACGGAAAAGATGGCCCAAGTGATTTCGAACAGCTTGTATCCAGATGCCAGTGTTCCAGGTATGCCAACGGTTCCATTTGTACAGTCCAAGCATGTGCCCAGATCAGTCCCCGTAGGAGTGCATCAGGTCATTGACCGGAAAGACTGGAGCAAACATCCGGGAGCCTACGAAGCCATTGCCAAGGAAAGGGATGGTTTAGTTGCCAATGAGGTCTGGTTGTGTGACAAAATTTTTTCCACAAGCAGAGCTGTTGAAATCAGGAAAACAATACAACTTGGGAAGGCTTATGACAATATTCAGTGTCAAGCATGCAGAAAGTACAACAGTGAGAAAGTTGAAAGCAAGAGTGGTTTTCAGAGGAGACCAAATAGTCGATGAGTCCAATAACATAGCGATTCGTCAAGAACTAAAAGTCAATCCTTCTGGAATAACCGCTATAAATTTCAACCTAAGCTATGGTGCCCTAAAAGGAAATAAGAGCATTCAAAGCGATGTTGTACATGCATATACACAGAGCCTTCTCAGAACCAAAGTACCCACATGGGTATTGCTGCCTCCTGAACTAGTTCCAAAGGAATACTCACACATAAAAGATCCCGTAGCGCCTCTGGACAAAGCCCTTTACGGGCATCCAGACAGATTCCGGGAGGTGATGCAATTGATGGGTTGAAGCCCTGACCAAGACAACCAATCAAATTGGACATTCGGTAATGTTTTGTTACTCACATCTTCATGCAGAATTTTGGAAAACTTTGTCCAGTCATTTGGAAATCGAACCGCCAACAGAAGTCGACCGATGCCTGGGAAGAAAGCATGTTTTTCATCATAGTGAAGATTCAGCTGAGGTAGAATTTGACATGGTAGACTTCATCCAATCTTCATGTGATTTCTATGTCAAATTGGCGGGAAAGCCCTTGAAAGAAGCAAGCCCTCCATACCTTCCTGAAGGAAGTTTGCCTTTGACTGAATGGGAGTCACGTGGGGAATTGTCAGGAACAGCCAGTCGAATACTCAGTACTCATGAAAATTCTCTGGTGCGCCCGGCTCTGCCGACCAGACATTCAAAAAGCAATCGCAGTTTTGTCTCGTCGCGTTACATGCTGGAGTACTGCAGACGACAAACGTTTGTATAGGCTCATGAGGTATCTGTGGACGACTAAAGATTTCAAACTTCGTGGAAAGATTGCAGATAGGCAACAGGATCTAAAAGTGGTCTTGTATACAGGTGCCGACCACGCATCTGCCGTTGAAGATGGGAAATCATCGTCAGGAAGCCTGCTTTGTCTGGAAGGGCCAAATTCCTTTTGGCCATTAAGTTGGCGCAGCAAGCGCCAAGGAGCCGGAGCTACAAGCAGATCGACTACAGAGGCCGAGGTGATCCCATTAGCATCGGGAGTCTATGATGCCTTGCGTACTCTGGAATTCATAGAGAAGGTATATGGTAGGGAAGTAGAACTGCGTTGCATGCAAGATAATACTGCCGCTATTGCGATTTGCAATCAAGGGTACAGTCCAAAACTGCGTCATGTCAGTAAACATCACCGCATTATCCTTGGATCCCTGTACGAAGTGTTTGCGAGTGGTATTGCCAAGCTGATGTACATAAAGACTTTCACAAAACCTTTGGCGGTTGGCAAATGGCCACATGCACTGCACCTACTAGGTATCAAGCCCAAGCATCCATCTCTGGAGACACCTGCCCCAGAGACCTCTCTAGAACATGCGAAGGGGGAGAAGAATGGATGCGGGTAAAATCAACCCCAAATGAGCTATCACTTGATGCACCTGGTTGTAGCACACGGCTCACCAGGGTAGGGTCCCAGTAGTTAGTATGACAGATATCCAAGCTTAACTGGAATTCCTTAAAATGCATGAGCTTACCTAAAGGGTTTAAGCCGGGAATCCAGTTTGCAGGTCACTTGACAACTTAAATTGTTGTCCAACTTGACTTTGGCTCAAGAAAAGGACCGCTGCCCGAAGCTCGTTTCCCTTTATGCATACTGTATATATTATATATCTGTATATATCTGTATATCACGTTATAGTTACAATACATAGCAATTTTCAGCTATTAACCCACACGCAGTGGTTTTTGGCCCAGGTTCAAAACATTTTGAATTCCGCTCTCTTCAATGGTGCCGCCGTAGAAGTGACCGCATTTGATGCCGACTTCTGCTTGAAGTCATGGACCAAGACGGATGACACAGTGGGAAAGAGGGTCCCAAAAATGTGTACAAAGATGTACAAAGATTGTGGGGGTCTTACATGTTCAATGGTGAACCCAAAAATGACGTTTTATAGAGGGAATCATGTCAAGATTTCAATAGGCTTTCACCAGCAGCTTGGGCGTGAATCCCAAAAAAACAGAGACAGAAGAGTATCAGACACTTCAGATGTGGACAAAAAACATATTCATTACAACTTCCGTACATTTTCGCCATATTTTATGTTTGGAGGGTCAATTTCTTGAGTTCCATGATGTGGTTCCCCATGTCGGACCGCTGCAGCCTGAGGCGTCTCATCTCAGGGGACATTACCTGCTTCCATGCGGTGCCCACGATCTACGTCGCTCATTGGTCGGTCGAAGGAGACGGCCCAAAAAGACGTCAGTTGATGTGTTGATGTGTTGCATGCCTGTTATCAAAAAAAACCTGGGTCTGAGAGGGATTTATGATGATTTATGCCCAACTCATGACTCTCTGGTTCACCTCGCCCCGCCAAGGTGAAATTCACGCAGTACTTGGATACACTGAGTGCCAGTGCCAAAGCTGAATTCTGCCAGGTCCTTAGGTCCGATCCGGCGCAGATGAACGCCAAAAATAAGGGTGACAGTAACAAAAATTGGAAGATGAACCCTGGGTGAGGACATTGAATAGGAAAAACTGCGAACTTCGCCATTTTTCTGTTTTTTGGAAGCACTGGATGGTTTCCTTACTAAGTTCGTCGACTCTCCTTTGGTCCTAGGTACACTCACTCCAAATTAGGATGACCAGTTCATCCTTTTCTGGTTGATGGTCAGTTGTTGGGCATAATTTGTTTAATAGGGATCGCGAACTCACTCATTACTTGTATGGCAAATCGCTCATTTTCTGAGTGAATGCCTGGTTCAATGTGGGTTTCTGTTGGTCTTTGATTGATTGTATCTGTATCTGTATCTGTACATGTACATGTACATGTATATGTATATGTATATGTATATAGGCATTTGGCAAGAGCTTTTGCTTTGCCACAGATTCAGCAGTGCTGTCATGATTGTTCATGCCCCATGGGTTCACGTTGGCAGCTGCTCTCTTTATTCTCCTCTTTCATTTGCCACATGTTGATCGGGCTGTGCCCCAATTTGTTGTGTTTCCTCACTTTGATCACATTCAAGCCTCATTATCACGATGCATCCATTGCAGCCATGTACGCAATGAAGACTTCTGCATCTCAAGAACAAGCAGTGCAAGCTTCAACTGGACCATCACCAGCTTCTTCGACTACTGTTCTCTTCCTTGATGTAATGGAACCTAGAAGAGACACTTCTCCTACCAAGCAACCTCGAACTGATCCAGGATGAGAAGAGTTACTCACTTCTTTAGCTGCCAGGTACATCGATCTCACTGGTCTTGACTATGCTCTCCAACAAGCACTTCGATCTTCTCCACACACTTAAGTGCAGATTCTTTGGCACTCAACCTCACTGCACCTGATACCTTACATTTTTGACCCAGAGAGTGGCAAAGATTGACCGCTCGAGGAAATTACCTTTCACAGATTGCCACTCAATTGAAGCTCCCACACTGGAGATGCAAGAGTCACACATCAAAGATGCCATGGTCCAGCACCACGAGTTCACTGACTTTATCAACTCCGCCAACCTCTACCAGGACATCTTCCTTGGCATTGGCTCCTACACCAGCAAGGACTTGAAGATTCTGAGTGCAATTTGTTCCTGTTTCACAGATGTGGCCATTGGGAGACATCACGGCTCCAGTTGCCCCATGTTTCCCTAAATTTGTTGTTTTTGTTTGCTGTTTCTTCAGTTCACTTCATGCCAATTTGGCCACATCACTCCTTAGGAGTTTGTGCTCCCAGGACTCTCAGTCTTAATATATAAAGATATTTTCATTGAATTTGCACCCATGGTACTCACTGAAAGTGAGTTCTCCGCGATGATATTGTTCCTCGTGCTGATCTCCAGTTTATCTGGTTGCTATTTATTCCTTTCTCCTCTTTTTGTTTGGTTTTCTCCTTCGCTGTTTTGTAGCTTGTGCTTCCAGTTATCTCTTGCATGCATGGTATTGACTGGAAGTAATTACTCCACCTGGGGACAGGTCCCTTTCTAGCGGTAGATACATTTCTCACAAGACAAAATCCTTGTTTACAATGAACTCCCCACTACAACTGGACCTTAGGTTTTAAATTTCGTCCTACATGCAATCTTGCTCAACTTTGTTGAGCTCCTGCATGTAGTAGCCAACAGCAGATTGGCTGCACCTTTTCATTTAACTGAATCTGACAACAGCGTTATCAGAATAGATTCCGTATCAGAAACCATCAAGTCAGATCAGCGTCACAGAGCAGCGTCCTGAATCAACATCCACAGGTCCGGATCAGCGTTGCAGAATCAGCATCAAAGACGATCCTGGAGCAACATCGTGGATAGATGGTCGGGATGGTCGGGATGGTCGGGATGGTTGTTTCTTTAGGCTTTATTTTTAGGGTTTCTGTCGATGGTCGGGGGTAGTCCGCAACTGTCAATACAGGGTACCAAGTTTCCAACCATTGACCCGTTGTTTCTCCATTTGCTTTGTTGTTTTTTTGGGTCTTTCCCCATTATCAAATCAGGGAACAATGCAGCACGCTCTTTCAAGTCGATCTTTCTCCGCATGTCAACAGCTACAGCAAGCAGGGGCCGCCAGTGGCGTGCTGGGAGACCCACGGTCACTACTCAGAGACAATTTTCGTCTTTTAAGTCACACTCCCTCCAAAGAGAGACTAGTGGTCACGAACCCTGCTGCGCGTCACGGGGCCAATGTTGGTTTGTGCATGTTGGCAGCATATCCTTAAGCTCAGTGACTGTTTCTTGTGATTCTTTGCCTGTTTGCAGCACCCCCTCTTTCATTCACTCATTGCCTTGCTTCAGTAATTTATTTGTATATGTATATGCATATGCGTGTGTATATATTTACGTTTATGTGTATGTGTACGTTTATGTGTGTGTAATGTTTATGTGTATGTAACTGTCTATGTATATCATGATCCATTCCTGATGGGAACTGCCATCAACTGATGTCCCCAAAGATCTCGCCAGGTGAGGGCCTGCGCAATCCATCCCTGAGGTGGCCGGACTTACGGGGGCACCAT
>Ga0126342_10015074_pt1 | contig 13573 bp, 7 predicted proteins | sample Cyp1metagenome_FD_92528 | JGI IMG/M metagenome (GOLD analysis project Ga0126342, IMG submission 92528) | Coral microbial communities from Lord Howe Island, Old Settlement Bay, Australia - Cyphastrea 1 metagenome | ecosystem: Host-associated > Invertebrates > Cnidaria > Coral ...
CCATTATTTGTTGGATATTGTTCCATTATTTGTTGGAAATTGTTCCATTATTTGTTGGAAATGATTCCATTATTTGTTGGACATGATTCCATTATTTGTCGGAGATTATTCCATTATTTGTTGGAAATGATTCCATTATTTGTTGGACATGATTTCATTTGTCGGAGATTATTCCATTGTTTGTTGGAGACTATTCCATATTTGCTGTACATGGTTCCATTATTTGTTGGAGATTATTCCATTATTTGTTGGAGACTATTCCATATTTGTTGTACATGGTTCCATTATTTGTTGGAGATTATTCCATTATTTGTTGGAGACTATTCCATATTTGTTGTACATGGTTCCATTATTTGTTGGAGATTATTCCATTATTTGTCGGAGATTATTCCATATTTGTTGTACATGGTTCCGTTATTTGTTGGAGATTATTCCATTGTTTGTCGGAGATTATTCCATATTTGTCGGAGACTATTCCATATTTGTTGAAAATGATTCCATTATTTGTCGGAGATTATTCCATTATTTGTCGGAGATTATTCCATTATTTGTTGGAAATTATTCCATTATTTGTTGGACATGATTCCATTATTTGTCGGAGATTATTCCATTTTTTGTTGGAGACTATTCCATATTTGTTGGAAATGATTTCATTATTTGTCGGAGATTATTCCATTATTTGTCGGAGATTATTCTATTATTTGTTGGAAATGATTCCATTATGTGTTGGACATGATTCCATTAGTTTTTGGACATTATTCCATTTTTTGTTGGAAATTATTCGATTATTTGTTGGAAATGTTTCTTATCCCATGATATCACATTATTTTTGTTTTCATTGTTGTTGAAAATTTGAACATTCGAAGTATATTGGTTTATGTAAAGACGCTTGGAATACAATGGGATATAATGGGATATACAACCAAACATGCGGGATTGGGGTTTGTCCGTCGGTACAATTTTGTGCCGTTTGGCGTATACCCAAAATGACCATGTACATAAAAAGGTTGGATGCCGACTTTTTGGATAAACACATACATACATGTATGCATATACTAAAATAGTGATGAACTACTTTTAGTAGAGTGAATTTGAGTTTTTTTGTTAACAAAATCTCTTAGGTGATATATCTAAGTAAATATATATCAAGTAAATCTGTGTTGGGACTACTGGGAGTCTGCAAGAAGATAGAAAGGTATTTGCAGGACGTTAAGGATTGTTTTTACAGCTGAGTTTTTAGGTGTCCAACTTGTCTATCTTGCGGTTGCTACAAGGAATTGGGTATTTGGAGATAAGCAGTATAAGCATCATGTATGGGCTCATACTTAATGACTATATCGGTATGAGTCAAACATGGGGTACTTCAACGCACCCACAAATGAGTGGCATTTCTATCATTAAACCAATCCATTGCCAATTTTGACCACCGGTTTTAGCCACACATATATAAATTGACTGCATTAATGGATACTGTAGATGGATGGATGGATGGATGGATGGATAGACAACCAGACAGACAGACAGACAGACAGACAGACAGACAGACAGATAGATAGATAGATAGATAAATACGGCTCCATACGCGGAACCTGCAAATTTCATGGTCAATACTCAAAAAGGTGGGAGGCCTTAAATACTTACCCTCTGGCTCTTACCTGTTTGACATCGCCATGGAAACCATATGAAACCATGGCCCATAGAAGTACATGATAAAATGATGATTTACCTCCATAGAAAACCGTGAAATTGCCAGAGTCATAGAATATTATGGGAAAAATTACAGGAAAACCCTATATTTGATGGTAAAAACCATGGTTTCCTGTAGATTTTCCCTTAATCCAATCCAGTGACAGAGGCTAAATCTTGACATCAAAGCAACAGTAGTTCTCCTCACGGCCAGCGCACCACCATTCCCCTCGAGGGCGCCGTGTGCGCGAACGCTGAGCGTCAGAAGCTGTCCACGCTGTTAGGGTTTGGGGGCCTAGCTGAGCATAGATCCAGGGGTCAAAGGTGATTGGCAATTGCAGCTTTTGCCAGTTCTTGCATGAACAAATATGGGGATTTAACTTGATTTGAGAAGAAGTGGATCAAATGCTGGATTTCCTGCCTTTGGGTGTGTGGAGAACAAGGATTCATCCATGGATGTTGCCTTGTGATGCTCACAAGCCTCACCAACTCATGTTTCCTTGAAACAAACCAGATATCATTTTGTCACAAGTTCTGTCTTTCTATCCGCATGACATTTAACTAGGAACCTGATTTTTTGAATATATGTATCTTTTCACTGAACATGTTTCTGATTGAAGATGATGGGTTCCTGGGTTCCTGGGTTCCTACTTTTGGAGGTCTCCCTGAACTGGGAATTTCCCGAGAATCATCATGCAACCCCCCATGTTCCACCGTTTCCTTGCCGATAGTGGACCATCACGCACAGAGGTTGGGCATGTCATCCAGAGCTACCTGGGGACAGCATGAAAGGTGAAGGAATTGCCGTCACATAGACCAAGGGTACCCCCCCAAAGGGTCCACCCATATATATATAGATATTACAATATAATAGTAATATATATATATACTATTATATATATAATATAACTTCATATATATTTATATATAATATCTATTTAATATAAACCATATACCATGTCTTCACCACTGCACCAGAAGGAGAAAGAATAGCACCAGAATAAGCTATTCTGACCTTATTTTTTTGTGTGTGATTTGGCTGAAATCAATTTGCGAAAATCAGCTCAGAACAAGGAAACAATGTGTCCTTATTTCGGACAATATGCAGCAAATGGGTTTCACAGTCACCTATAGCAATTCTGTTTTTATTTTTTGGTTATGATCACCAGAATAAGAACAGATGTTGCTATTTGATTTTATCTCCATGCCGACACACTGGGTTTCCAAATTGGCTCAGAATAAGGGCATATGCGATTATTTTCTGCCTAAATTTGCGGGATCACTTTGGCACCAAAAATAGCACCAAAACAAGAAATATTTAGCGACTCTCATCCACACAATTTTTGAAACAGATGACAGGTGCTCATCATGCGCTTCAAACCTGAAACTGGCCAAAAATTCCTTATTCGTGGCCTATCATGGTACCCAAATTATGTTCTTAATGAGGATTCGCAAATCCTATATGTCCTTATTTTTTTAGGGGGTACCCTTGTGGGGGGTATACCGTTGGTCTACGTGAACGGCGGCTGCTGAAAACGCAGCGGAACGGCGATGGAAGGGCCAACGGCGAAGAACGCTGAGCACTGGCCGCCCCTTGCAGGAGCAGAATGTGTTCGAACAGGCTGCCAGAACTTTACATGGAACGGCTAGTCGGAGGATTTTGCTGCTATCGCACGTGGCCTCCAGCATTTATGCTGGATTGGTGCAGCCACTACTACCGGATGACAGTTGACATGGATTTTTTAAGACGTTGGGATTTCCCCAAAACCCATGGTGTCACCTTGTAAACAGTATCATCCCCAGAAAATCGAGTCTCTGGGGTGAAGGGATTTGTTACACATCATTGTTCTTTGTCAATAAAAAGACCCAAAATCACTCTGCATTGCTTTAGCGCCAGCCGTTTGAGCGGAAAGATCTGGTGAAAAAATCCTTCCGGGGCAGGGTTGAGATTGTCGATTTTCCATCTCAAAAAAATGGGAAAATCGTCCCTGATGCTGATTCTACAGCCTTCACCGGGGGGTTGAAACCACCAATATGTCAATATGTGGGTAGAGTGTATCTCAACCAAAGACCCAAGGAGTCGAAACACCAACTGATACAAACTACAGGGATGATCAAATCGACCATCAAGGCCCGAGCTATGCAGAGGTTTTTCTTGGTTGCTTCAAGGGTATACCCTTGGTTCGTCCCCTGGGGGGCTGCCGGGCTGCCAGAAATCATTTGGAAGAACTTCTGGCTCCAGCCCGGTGATGGGGTCATGATGGGTAACAACCCCCAAATTCACTATAAAATGGCTAGAAAGCCTCCGGAACTGGAGGTTTATGGCATTGGGTTTACCACATTTGTCCATTTCATTGAGCAACATCTCAGCAGTTGGATCTCAGTGAGCCGTATGTGGCTGGCTAGGTTTTGGCCGAAAGTCAAGGCCAAGGGAAGATTATTCTGATGACTGGTTGGTGGTTTGGAACATGAATTTTATTTTTCCATAATATATGGGAATAATCATCCCAACTGACTTTCATATTTTTCAGAGGGGTAGGTAAACCACCAACCAGTGATGATTTCTGATGTCTATCTTTGAGCACTATGACCCAAACCCCGGGGTCAGTTCGATAATTACTTCGGGGATTTAATCACAACCAATGTAGTGGGGAATATCACAATCCAGTAGGGGAATCCTGTTCTCAAGAATCCCTTTGCAAACGCACTTAACACTTGAGGTTGATTTACTGTTGAGCCATGGCTGATGAAGCAGAGTCCGTGCCCAATGATGAGGAGGCAATCGATTCAACCATGGCTAGCCTAGCTGGGAAATTCCCGAACTGAATGGACGATGGGAAAATCATTGAACCAGGGGATTGTCCAGCAGACCATGTTTGTTTACCAAAGGGGTATACTTTTTTGCCTCGAGGATCGTCCCTGTCGGCAAGTCACCCAGGCTGTGTGTTTTCTCCCCATCCCAAAGATTCTCTGATGCTCCAGATATCGGGCTAGTTTTTATATATGAAGGTTCATGAAAGGCTGGAATTCCCTTCCATAAAAATTAGGCGTTCATTCAACGCAAAAAACTTGGATTTGTCCCAAATTTACCATGCGTTTCCGTTGGTAGGACCCATTTTGAAGGTTAATTCCCATTATATTTTGTTGCTCGTTCCTTAAATCCGTCGTACGATGGTCAAATCCTCATCATTTCTTGGCTGGTGAAGTCCCATCAAAATCCAGTTCGTGATTCTGAAATCCCAAGTTTGGCCAGTGAAATCCCATGAAATCCCAATTTTTTAATTTTCAAATCTCCATTTTCCTCGATCAATCCATCGAAAATCACCATTTTGGGCTGGTGAAACTTCCCCTTTTTTTGGTCACCACCGTGGCCACCCGTGGCGGCCACGCCAGGTCTGGGCCTGTTTGACCTCTGCCGACCTGGCCGCGGACCTCGCGGACCTCGCTAGTGGCGCGGGTCACGCCGACGGCGCGGAGGCGGAGGTCCAGCGGCTGCTGGGCGAGGCGGTGCCTGGGCAAATGTGATTAGGATCATATTAGGATCTACCATCCATTTATGTCAAACTTAGGGATGGTTTCTTATTGTTTTAACCACATTATCTGGTTGGTGGTTTGGAACATGAATTCTATTTTCCATTTCAGATATGCGATAATCCTTCCCATTGACGAACTCATATTTTTCGAGGTGGTTGGTCAACCACCAACCAGGGATAATATTAGGATAATCTACATTGGCAATTAAATGTATATTATCCCATGAAATCCCAATTTTTGTTTATATGCTAATTACATCTAATTACACTATTTATAATATCAGGATAATTTGAAGAATAGGCAAAAAATATGTGATTAGGAGAATTATCCCAATAGGATATATTAGGATATATAGCTATACTATACGGATGATTACTCATGGATAATTATTACGGACCCCCATTATTACAGATATTATATTGCTAATGGATTATTCCTAATGGATTATTACTAATGGATTGTATCTATATATGGGGGTTTCTCAAGTCATTGGGGGACCCCCATTATTCGTCGTCACCCTGGGTTAACCTATTTCCAACAAGTCATGGAAAAATGACTGGGATGATTTGGGCGGAACCACCGGAAACCTTTAGGAAACCATGATGTACCCGGCCTGGTAAACATACAAAAAGCGATTGAACATGACCATTGAAATAGTGAGTTTTCCCATGAAAAACGCATGGTGATTTTCCATAGCTACGTTAGTTTACCAGAGGGTATCATTGGTAATTATGATAATTGGTATGATATAATTGGTAAAAACATATATGGTTACTATAGATTTATCCCAACTGTCCAAATTATGGTAATGGCAACCTTTTGGCAACCACAATATCCCTGAGCAATGGAAAGTTGTCATAGCATATTTACCCATTTCTATGACTATGACGATTACATAGGAATACAATAATGGTAATTGGGAATGGCCATTATTATACCTATATATATATATCCACTGTAGTCTGAGTAATAATGGAAGATAATACCTAGTATACAATGGGGATCAACATTTGCTACTTTTTATGCATCATTAGTTAGGCAAGTTTGTTCATAACCAAATATCACGAGTTATTTATAAACCAACCAATGCATACATGGGTCGATTATCCCCCAGTGGATAAATGGATTACTACTAATAGAGGGCTGATCCATCCATGGATAAGTCTTCGCGATGTATAGGGATGATTACTAGTTGATAAATACCAACATGATCATTATGGGATAAAATGATATGTATATATATATGCATCTTGCTAATACTTGTATACACCTGTATTCTTGGCCCTGCAGCTAGATATCCATCCAGTACCCCATACGCATGACATCCCATAACCGCAGATTTGCTTGGGAGTCACCGCTGGCAGGATCCTCGAACCACGAAGGTTTAGGTGTAAACCCAACATGAAAACGACAAGCATCACCTTTTCCGGCTGACAGTTTTGATATTTTTGATACCCTCTGGTTATTTGACATAGCCATGGAAAATGGCCCATTTATAGATGATTTCCCATTAAAACCTCCATTTATGAGGGATTTTCCATGGCTATGTTAAATAACCAGATGGTAATTCTTTAGACAATAGACACGTAACGTGAGCATGCATTGAACAGCAATATTGCATTATACATGTAATGTAGGGCTAAGATGAGATACCCTCTGGTAATCAAATGTAGCAATTGAGCATCCAATTTTTAATTGGGTTTGAATGAGAAAAACAATATCTGGTTGGTGGTTTCAAACATTTTTTATTTTCCATAATATATGCGATAATCCTTCCCATTGACTAATATTTTTAAGATGGTTTAAGCCACCAACCAGATATAAATGGTATAAATGGCTGATTTTTTCCACTGCCATGTTTGATTATGGCAGGGTCAGTCATTCTGTCTCCATTTGCGGCACAGGATTTTGTCGGCTCTCTGAGGCGGTGATTTCCAATGAGTCGGATCAAAAGATTGCTTCAAGTCTCTCGGCAATTGTTTTTGTCATAATCTGAGTGGATTTTTGCTCGTCATGTGTCGCATGTGTCTATTGATATGTATTTACATATATATATGTATTGTACATATACATATATACATATACATATATACATATACACATATATATATACTAGGGATATTGATATACAACGCGTTTACACGACCGTACAATGCCTAATTTTTCCCACAACACAGAGATAAACATCTTTGGGATATTGTTCGCCGAATCATTCGTTCAATCTTTCCTCAGAATCTGGTTGATTAGATTAGGTCAGCCTTTTTTTCACCCAAGGAACCCAAAACAAATCACATAATTTGTGGGTCCCGTGGTGCCTCCATCCACAAATGAGCTGTGGTTTTTTAGCTTCTCAGATGATATTTGCCACGATTTTTTTGGATCAGATGGATCAGATCGCCCAGGAATCAATCTAAATATATAGCTTTAAAAATGGGATTTGGCCACTGCACATTGTACCTCTTGACGTGGATATGGAGAACAAACTGCACGTGAGTCTCATTGGCGCGCATCTCAGGTTTGGTCAAATCCTCAACTTTTATCAGTGCCTATGCTCTTTGTTGAATTGGAAAAGGTCTCCAAACGCACCAATTTCAGGTTGGTTTTATATGCCCTGCAGGATATGGCAGAATTCGTGCAGACAAGATTGATACAGTCTATAGGGTCTACCCTCTGGTAATTTAACATAGCTATTGAAAATTGCCATTTATAGTGGATTTTCCCATTAAAAAATAGTGATTTTCCATAGCTATGTTAGTTTACCAGGGTCTATAGGTCAACATTTGACGCCACAACTTGTTTGTCAGATCACCACATCATCCCGACATGAAAATCCATGTTTCGGTTACCCTTTGCGACGCCAAGACGACACCAAACGAGAGCTGAGTACGAAAGAGTACGAAGATTTCTAGCAATGTTTGAGCAATATTGAATAAAGCTGAAACTATCCAGAGACACTATTCATTATTCAACTATCAATAAACCTGTTATCCAGAAACACTCTCCGGCAATCGAACTTGTCACTGCAAATCCTCCCGGATTTTCCCAGCTAGAAACCTCCATTATTTCGATGATTTTCCTGCCTGCCATGTTTCCTAGAAACGATCCCACGGGGAGATCCAACGACCAACGACCAGTTCAAAGTTGTCTGAGGTTTGCAAAGGCTGTGTGCTGAAGCAGAACAGATGCAGTTCAACCTTGCCTCTATGGCCACTTGGCGGAAGTCTTTGGCCCGGACTACCAGTGACTGAAAACCGCGGGTCTATTTGGGCAAAAAAAGGAAAGCATGGGACCAAAGAACTTGGAGAAATCGGAAGAATTGCTTGGTGGTGTGAAAAATATTTTCTAGACTATCCAGTGGTTAGGAGGGAGCTAAGGAGGAGCTATGGGTATTCATATTCCCTATTAAATGGGGAGCTAAGGAGCTACCACGAGCTTCCCAACCACATACTAGTAGATAATTTTCAAGTCTATTTGGGATGATGAGCATCTTTTTGAGGTGGCTCAGCTATCTGTTGGAATGCTGTCTCAAAAAGCTTCACTCCGAATTGGTGACGATGTGTGAAAGATGAGACCTTCGAAAGGTATTGGCATAGAATGTTGCACACAACTTCTGATGCAGGGGTCATCTTCTTTTATATTTATTCCAAGATTTTTCTTTTGGGTGGATCGAATCAAAAATCAAACTCTTGGATTTACATATGTGTCCAGTTTTATATAGACTGGTCCTGCAATCACACAACTCACTAGCTGTTTACATTTTAAAAATAGATCGTTTTACCTTTGGCCAGGGATCAAATTGCCTCTTGGGTAAAGTGGTGAAATCCCATCAAATCACAACGTGATTTCTGTGGCCATTTTCCACTTCGCAAACTGCTACTTTACCGGAGGCGAATATCCTTGAAAACCATCATTGGGATGGAATAGCCATCATTAATGTCCATCATTGGTTAACCATGGTTAACCTAAATCATAGGTTGGCATCAAATGTTAGTTGACCTGAGTCATAGAATTGGATGATGGGAAAATTTACAGGAAACCCCTACATTTGATGGTAAAAACCATGGTTTCCTGTAGATTTTCCCGTAAACCAATCCAGTGACTGAGGGTATTTTGAGTGGTTCAATCACCCTTTCCATCGCTCGGCGACGGAAGCGACGCGTTGAGGTGGCCAAGATCACTCCGCCGGGCCCCTTGGCGCCGCGAGCAACGGCGGTATCGGCGGTCGAAACAACCTCGGGGTGGGATGTGCAGGCGAGACTAACTGATGGGGAGAGAATTTCTGGGTTGAGAATTAGCGACGTTTAAGCATGTTTAAGCCATCACACATATATATATATATATATACACATAACTATTTATATATTTAATATATAATATATTATATTATATTATATGTACATTATATATATATATATAACACATTATATCCCTATGGATCCACTTAAGTACCTTCTTGAAGTAATTATTTGGGGTATGGTTTAGGGGATGAAGTGCCTTCTCAGGAAGTGTTTGGATCCAAGGGGTATGATGTGTGATGTGTACGTTTTTTTTTTTTAACCAACACATTAGCGAAACCCTTTTGGATGGATCACAACCTATGAAATATATTGAAATATATTGAAATAATGCAATATTTGGATATATATATATATACTATATGAGTGTATGTTTGGTTGCATATTTCTTCAACCCTGAAAGCTGCGACGGCTAAAATGTGTTTCCAAGCCCAGTGTTGCGGAGCGACCCGACTGGGATTCAACCAGTGCCTTGACCGTGGGAGCTACCCAGACATCCAGGAGATGTTCTTGGCATTTTTCAAAGTAATGAGATCGTCAGAGTTAAATTAGCGATAGAATATTCAGAAATGTAAATATGTAGATGTAGTTTTAGATTAACGTTCTGATGAATGGTACAGAAAAGGGCCCTGGAGTTGTAGGTGGCTTTAGACCCCCATCTCTAACTATAGATATACCATGATATACCATAAGTTCTAGCTAACCCAGCAAACCAAGTGAAACCTACGCAGTTCATGGTATCGCATTAAGATCCCATTGACCACCACTTGGTATTGAATCCAAAATTTCAATCCTAAAGGTTCCGATTTTTAGTAGTAAAAACTTAAGAAACTATAATTCTACTATAATTCCATTTATAGATGATTAGTCCTTGCTATCCAATTTATCCCTATTATAATCATGGTTGGACTATTGTACAATCCCTATTGTAATCCCATTGAACCAGCATTTTTGCTAGTTAGAAACTATACTCCCACCATAATCCCTATCATAACCCCTATCAGAATCCCATGAAACCTATGTCAATGGGAATTTCAGGATCCTAAAATAGAGGTACTGTACCATATAAGGCCATATTTTGTGGGGATATTCCCTGAAAGTACCTCGAATTTAGGATCCTGAAATTCCCATGAAACCTATGAAACCTAGCATTTTTCCATATGTTTCCCATCCACCCGGTGTTCCAACGCCAGGCCATGCCTCCAACACTGGGGTTTCGATGGCCGAGCGGCGCCCAAAGCCTCGAAGACTACGAAGAACGCCTGGCGGCAATGCCCGAGTCTGTGGCCATTAAAAGTCGGGGAAACCTGGAGCTGGAGGATGGGATGGGATTATTATATATATAATTAGTATATATATATATAATACATATATATATATATATAATATGAATATACTATATTAGCTATATATATATATGTATTCGATGTTATTATTATTAGTATTATTATTATTATATATATATTCTACTTGGATTATGATAATTAGTGTACTATATCAGCTATAGGCTATATTTATATATATATTGTATAATATAAATTGGGATTATGATAATTCCTCATTATTCTAATTCATTACGACATGGGAATTCTATTCATAGCCAATGAACTAATGAATTCTTATTTTTTTCCATTCGGGGAAGCCAAATCATGCATTCATATTGACTATGTATTCTATGAGCTATGGAATGATTATTCATTTCATATGATTATATAATTAGTAATGTATTCTTGTTCAGGTATTATTCATATATATATATATATATTATTCTTATCATTATACTATATTACATCAGGATGGATAATTTATACGATTTTTATTCCATTATACTATATTCCATTAATATATATATATATATATATATATATTAGCCATATTATTTTTATCATTATATATCCATTATATTTCCATTAGGATGGGATGATTTTCTGAATAAGTTAGAATATTATCAACCAACAGGCGATGCCCAGGCCCAGGCCCAGTGAGTTTCAAAGCTTTTTAATGGAGAACGGGATCCTTTTTTTGTGTTGTTCTGATGTTTATAAATTATATATGTATGCATAATGATATAATGATATAATGATATAATGATATAATGATATACTGATATAATGATATAATGATATAATGATATAATGATATAATGATATAATGATATAATGATATATATATATATAATTAGATAGATAGATAGATAGATAGATAGATGAGATGAGATGAGATGAGATGAGATGAGATGAGATAGATCGATCGATAGATAGATATATTCCTTTGTTTCTTGGATATATTGTTGTGATGTTTTCGGTTCGAGTATGTCTTGTCCTGTTTTTTCGGTCCCGCTCCCTTTACTCATTTTCTAGGGTTCATCAAGAATGGGGAAGCCACAAATGTCACCATATTCTTGGGCAGTTGATAGGTGGTAAACATCCCATTATTTTGGATGGGTTGAAAAACCATCCTTTTGGTAGTTGATCGGATTTCGCAACCATCCACCGTATTGCCAGAATATTCCCATCATGGGTATATAAGCCCTACCACCTGGGACAGGAACCAGAGAAATTCCTTAACATCATATCCCATTTTTCCAAGGGGAATTGAACATTGAAATACCTGGCGTTCACCAACTTCGGCTCGCGCTGAGGGGACTTGCAGTTGTCGCTGTCGAAGTTGGATTGTCGGCAAGATGAGCCCCTGGGCGGATGAGGTGCTCCATGTTTCTCCAGCCTTCGGTGTAAACCATGACCATCTATAAATGGTGGCTGTTTAATTGGCATGTTTGATTATAAGAGGCCACCTGAGGTTTAAAAAACACACTAAAATGAACATAGGGACATAGGGATAGGGGTATTGTTATTGGTAGTTTTTGTGATATCATTTTATCTCATTTGATATCCCGAAAATGAGATGATGATTCCAAGTGACATGGTAGGTTTAAGATGTTTGAGGATGGGTTGCCATCACCAATCAATTCTGCAAAAGAATTGAGTATAGCCCACGCAAAATGGTTTACCAAGAAAGACAAAAAATCATTTTGGCGTGAAACCATGACCCTCCGGTAATCAAACATGGCAAGCTGGACAGTCCGCCATGAAAAAAGTTCTATGATTTTCCCAGTTAGAAACCTTCATTGGGGACTTTCCAGCTGGTTCCCATTGTCCATGGTTGGGCCCCTTTTTTTATGCTTACCCTCCGGTAATCAAACATGGCGAACGCTGGAACGTTCACCATTTATAGTTGATTTTCGCTGAAAGACATCCATTTAGTTCAGGAATTTTCCAGCGGCCAGCCACGCATTGTTGATTGTGAAATCCCATGAAATCCCATTGAAAAACCATTCAAATCTCATGAAGTCTCATGAAAAACCATTCAAATCCCATGTAAATTCCATGAAATCCAGGCCGGCCAGTTCTTCATTCGCTCCTTTGCCCCGAGGAAAGACATCAATCGCGACACGTTGGAAGTGAACGGCCTGGAAGTGAAGGGAGCAGAGGTGGGGGAGACAAATGGGAACTGGGGACGAATGGGAAGTGAAGAATGGGGACATCATGAGGATATCATTTTTACAGAGACTTGCTATAGGTGACTTATCGAACTTCTTAATTATTAAGCCATGGTCCATTTCTTAATAATTAGGTGACTTCTCGAACTAAATATGGACCATGGCTTTGCTGTATTACCAGAGGGCGCCAGGGACTAGGGGGATGAGAAAGACCGCCATTCTCACATGCCCAAATGGTTTGGGTGATGTGGCGATTCTGATTGTTTATATCCCAATCGTTGTTAACTACATGATCATTTCGATTGTCTTGTCAGAGGTGTTTATTGGTTTTCTGGTTTTATCCCAATTGGTTGTATCCTCATTAATGTCATTTGGTTGGATTTATGTACATGCCCAAAGTTATTGTCGGAGTTGCCAGTTTCAAAGCATCACTGGTCTGGGGGGTATAACGATGTATAACTCGTCTATGAACGTGGAAGCACAAAGCAGCAAATGGGCGAGATGAACCCCAAACACCAGGCACACAAAAAACAGACCCCACTAATCATGGAATTTCAAA
>Ga0126342_10015075_pt1 | contig 13572 bp, 13 predicted proteins | sample Cyp1metagenome_FD_92528 | JGI IMG/M metagenome (GOLD analysis project Ga0126342, IMG submission 92528) | Coral microbial communities from Lord Howe Island, Old Settlement Bay, Australia - Cyphastrea 1 metagenome | ecosystem: Host-associated > Invertebrates > Cnidaria > Coral ...
AATACACAATAATTATACAATCTGAAAATCATATCTCTGTCTGAATTCCCCGGAACGGGTAGGGTCCTCTGTGTTTCTACTGGACGTGCAATTCTTGGGTGCGCCCAGGATAAATTCCTTATACAATGGCCCTATCTCCAGACATTTTTTTGTGCACGGGAAGAGTCTTGGGCTCGTAAAAACATGGTTCTAGAGGGAAACCGCTCAGGCTAGGGTCTTGTTGCAGAGATTACAAAGACCGTGCCAGATGCAATTTGCTAGCACCAAAAAATGCATTTAGGGTGGTTCCGGGTGTAATTTGGCTGCTGATTTGTTCTACATGCATCTAGACCTGTATATAAATACATGTAAATATATACTTATATAACTTATATACGTATGTTTAGGAGGTCGTTCCAATGTCGTTCTGGATGTCGTTCAGAGGGTCGTTCCCCAACTAAATGGCACATTCCAAAATTACCAAAAACATTAGAAATAGCTGCGGCGGTGCCTGGAATTCTGAACGAAGGATCGCACAATACTACTTTAAATTAACCACCTTTTTTTTTTGGCTCACCTAGGCAGCAAGGTCTGCGACCGTATCGGCCAGAGCGGCATTGGTGATCTTCCTTGCACCGGCCCTCTTTGGAGCCGCCTTCGAGCTGGGCAGAGGTGGAGGCGCATTGGACTCTTCTCGCTCTTCTCGAGCCGTATAAAAATTCAGCCTGGCAATGCCATCTACTTCAGTGACCCATGCAACTATGTTGGCAATGACAGCGGAAACATCGACGATGGCAAGAGGTCTCTCTTTTACATAAGGCAAAATCTCACCGCTGGGGTCAATGACAGGATCATACTCGCGGAGCATGGTCAGGACACCATCGGTGACGTCAATCACACAAAATGGGGCGTCAACGCCCACAGGTACCTCAAGACCGGACTCGTCTTCCTCCAACAAGGGCGCCACAAAGTCACGGGAAGGGCCAAGGATGTCGGCATCCTCGGCAGCACTGGCATCGAGCAAAGCATCATTCGAAAGAAAACCATCAGGCACTGCTAGGAGCATGCCACCTTCTCGGGGCAACACAGGAATGGCCATGCATGAATTAGGAACATTCACATTCACATGCTCTTGAGGAAGAGTAAAAACCAAAAGCAGGCTGTCATCCCCTCTACCTACGAACTTCAACTGCTCTCTACTCAACATCGCTTCAAAGGAGGAATCTCAACCGAAGCACCCAGGCAAAAGGCTTCGACTTCAGCCAACGAATCCAATACCGCAAAAACAAGCAGTCTATCCGCAGGATCGACCAGGTTGTCGAAATCGCGACGTGTGGTGGTGCGGAAAGGCAAGGAATCACAGCTCCTGAGCACAACCCAATGATTCACACGGAGTCCAGGCACCTGAATCTGGTTATATGCTGTGTTTGTGCTGATGGAGACAGAGGCCCAAAAACCTGCCCGGTATGCCACACAAGCACGTTCTTCTGGCCCTGGAGGCTTCGAAGACAGTTTCTCCTTGCAGAAATCAATCACAAAAGCAGGTACCACCCCAGGCCCCTCTTCAGGTCCACGGAACCGCAGCAGAGCAATCTGACTGACAAAGTGTTCGGGAAAAGGGACCCGAGCAGATTCAACAATCACCCCAGGGCTGCGTGGCGGTGGAGGGGGCACCTCGAAAATCCGGGTCTGCAGCTGGTCAGCTAGGCGATCTGTGGCTATGGTCAGGCGTTCAACCGCGGCAGTCAGAGCCCGGATGCTCGCCTCACTCATGCAAGTAGCCTGACAGGCGAGACCTGCTTCTAAGTGTAGCAGATTCTGGAGGAGGAGCAGGTGAAGCACGTTGGGAAGGGAAAGGCTGAAATCGAGGGAGCAGCAGGAAACAGAGGTACAGGGCAAGCGAAAGTCCAAAAAGGCACCCAAAGGCAAATCCACACAGTAGGGGGAGAAGCCAGGAAGAACCACAATGGAAAGGACAAGCAAAGCCCGCAGACAGCTCCCTCAGCAATCCAGCCGCAGACAGCACCCTCTCTACCCACATAGAGCTTGAGAGGAAAGTACATCAGCCAACGTAGATATTGTCATATATAAAAATGAAAGAGAGAATGACACCACAATGGGGGCCACCGACCAAAATCATCAATATGCCAATATGCCATGAGACACCTGGTAGATGGCACAGTGCCTGCCTTTACTGTGACAAATCTATATTTCCTGATATTGATCACAAAGGGAAATGTGCATCGCAATATCGCAACAATGTGGGCTCAACATGGCCCAACCCATGAAGAATGAAGGAATTGACAAAGTGAAGTAGAAGCCTAGATAGCTCAGTTGTGAAATAGTTTCCAGCATAGGGGAAAAGATCCGGGAAAAGGTCAATTGAATGCACCAATCAAAGCAAAACCCCTTGTTTGGCTATGTTGGAAGTGAACTATGGCCGCACAATCTTGTTTGCCAAAACCTTAATTCTGACCGATATGTGGCGCAACTCAAGCTTCTTCCAGGTCATCAATGTTCCGCATACACAACACACATTCACATAGACCTACGTGCGCATGTGTATTTGTGTGTGTGCGTGTGTGTGCCAGGACATGGGGTATTTTTTGCGGGCGGGCTATGTAAATGACGGGCACGGAATCGCTTGGGTGCAGCTCAACTACTGGTGGAAACAGGCAGTTGAGGTCGTTTGTTAATGGGTGCATGTGCATGTGGTCGCTAGGTTGCTGCCAGGTTTTTGCTGCGGTCCCAGAGGGCTCGACATCGCCTGTCAGCTTGTGTCAAAATAGGCTCACCACATGGGGTTTCAAGCATATGACAATATCCTTTCGCTTCACCAAAACCAAGGGGTGGGAGTGGGTGTCATGTCAAGTTTGACCCTGTAATAGTGCCCAATCCATTCTTTTTGGAAAATGAGCTCCCGACCCCATGGATTTGATGGGTTTGCGTGGGAGCATGGTGTCATTCAGCTGAGAGTCGCGCAAATAATCAAGGCCTTATAATGAAAAGCCGCACACGCGCACGAAAGCGCACAAGAGGTTTACGCACTGTAGAAATTTGAAGAATGCTCAGCACAAGCCCAAATGCTCCATCTGGACGTGCTGTGCAAACGTGACTTGATACCAACAATGCACTTTGACAACACAAGGATTCTGAAGTGTTTTGATTGGAGCTTGGTCTGGAATGAGAGTCAAACACAGAAAGGCCTCAAACAAATGGTCAGAACTGTTTCACAAAGCATATAAGCCCCACCCCATCTTCCGGCTTTCGGTTATACACGCGCATCCGGTTACAGTAAGTACAAATTCCAACGCTCTGCATACAACCTATGGCAGAAATCCTTTGGACGAGTTGAATCGACTTCTCACTTAGTTTTACTTCATCTTTAATTCATCTTACTTCAATTCTGCACGCCTCTGTGCTCACAATGGTGGCTGGCTCGGCTTTGGAGGTGCGCATGTCTGGAATGGTCTCGCCAGTGAGGGCAGAATTGTCCACCTCCAAATTGCTGCAGTGCAGAATCCGGACATCAGCTGGTATCCGGCACCCAGCTTCCAGGAAAATGATGTCACCAGTGACGAGCTCTTCTGGAGAAATGGACAAGTCAGACCTTTGCCCAGAATCTGTTCGTGTCACTTGTACGGATTCTCCAACTTGAAGACTTCGCAAGGCTTCCATGGAGGACTGTGCTTTTAGCTCGGTGTACAGTTGCAGCATAGCTGTTGCTAGGATCACACTTGAGAGGATCACTGGTGTGACCATCTCCTTCTGTCCCGGATACACGAAGTAAAGAATGACCTCAGAGGGACAGGGACGAAGCAAAGACTCTGGGGACGGGGAATTCTTTGTTTCAAGTGCTTCCAGCTTCGTGCCTGGGCAGAAACGCACAACCACAAGAGGTTGTTAAGGAGGCCAGTGAATGCCGTCCTCCATTGCACAGGAAATGCTGCAAATGAGAAGATGGTAAAGACGGGTAGTAACTATCGATAAAAAAGCAAACCGCCTGCCAATCACCAAGAACAAGTTGACTTGACTGCAAATGACTGCAAATGTCCTCAAGAACTTGTAGACAACACTCTCAACCTCTGGTGGCGTAAGCTCATTGGGGCCATCCTGGACATCAAATCGCACTAAGTCACTAAGTCTCACACGCTTCACACAGGCCCATCATGGCCCATCCAAACAGCGCAGAAAAAGTATCGCGCCTGTTGCAGGCGCCTCTCTGCTTCAGAGTTGGCCAGGCCACAAGGCTGAAGTTGGCAGCTGGGATCCTGCACTTATCTGCACACTAGGTACATCTATACTAAAGATGTCTAAAGATCCTACATTAGGTACAGTATATTGAATGTATATTGAATGTATATTGAATGTATATTGAATGTACTGTATATTGAGTACCACTTGGTCCCGATCAGCAAGCAGATGGAATATCACTGATCACATTTCCCTGCAGCATACCCAAAACTTGGGTGACGACAAAAATGGCAAGCAATCCGAGCCACTCAATTCTCACTGCAACTAGGATTCACTTTGCAAGTCTGCGCCTCGTCACCTGGAATGCTGGTGCGAAGACGCAAAGCCAAGTCTGCCCGTTCGAGGCTGTGGATTGGAATATCCGAAGCAGCCACATCCTGCACAAAGGCATTGACAATGCGTTTAAATCATGCAGAGCCCTCAACCTGCAAAATTGGAAAGCACTTGTGTGATCACTCACACCAGCATGACTCTCGAAAGTAGTGAAGTAGTCTTATTCCAAACTAAGGACATGTCCCTGCTCATGCTTGGTATTGCACAGCGCCTCGCCACAAGAAGTCTGACGTCGTAAGTGAAGATCAAGTCTCTGCCTGGCCATGAGCAGTTCCTCTGTCGTAGCTGCAAAAATCGCGTCATTTCCCGTCATTTGGTGTTCGACTGTTGCAGCATTGCAGGCACCTGACAAGTTCCGCACTGCCGCTGAGTTCAGTACTGCTAGATCTGGGCCTGGGAAGGTGTCTGCACCATGCCAGAAAAATTAAGAAAATATCACAAACTCCTGATCCGATTGGTGTACAATCTGTGAACCCCTGCCTTGAGTCTTGGAAGCTTCTCAGTTCCACTTCACGAGTCATTGGCAAAATGACATGGCCGCCACAAACGAAAACGGTTCTCGACGGCCAATCGATTCAATGAGGCTGGATTGACTGGACTAGACTATTACTATCATCTGCCAACTGTTTCGACAGTTGAGGACAGTTCCAAGACTTTATCGGAAATGTAAGGGGAATCTGCAGGAAGCATCAAAAGTTTCAATCAGTTTGACATTCACACCTAGTGTTTCTGTGTGGGGGAAGAACAGAACTCCTTTCACACCTCATCCTCAGCTCGCACCCAACATTAAACTGGAGACAACCCTGCGGGTACCGGCAGGGCTGGCTGGCAGTGTCTACATGCATCCAATGCTTGGATGGGATTGGAAGCCAAAAATAAAAACAATGCAGAGCAACTGGATGTTCCCTCCTTGAAAACAGCATGATCTGGCTCGCACAGTCCGTCTTCCTTTGGCTACTTAATCGATCCCTCCAGAATCCAGTTCACCTTGAATGCTGTACTCGCACCCACAATGACCGTTTTCACTGCCGCACTGCCTGGATCTAAAAATGTGGCACGCGAAATCTCCAAGTTCCAGAAATAGGGTCATAATCCTCAAAGATTGCACCTTTCTCTTGCGTCATCTGTGCCACCCGTTGCTTGTACCTTTGTTGGGCTCTACTGTCTGTCAAACGTCTCTGACACTTTGGCATACAGCCCTCTAACTGAACGCTGGCCGGTTTGTTCAGTCCTTGCCCAACATCTGGTTTCAAAGTTGCGTCAGGGTACACGATGATTTCGCCTGGCTGGATGGAGAGGATCTTCGAAAGATTGTCCAGCAGGCCGCGGCAGTCAGTTTTGCCGTAAAAAGTGACGTGACCAACACCTTCACGGCCAATCACAAGATCCTCTACACACCGCAACTCATCTGAACTTATGTCCCAAAGCCGTGGCTTCACATAGAGGCCTCCCAAGTCCCAATGCACTTCTGTGTCCTCCACGTGCAACCTCTCAGATCGAACTTGTTCCCTTGTCTTGTCGACTTTTGGAGCTCTCTCAGTCCCGTGTTGGAAGCGGCTCAGCTTGCCATCAGCATTTTCCAACGGCTGCAAGTGGAGCAACATAGCTGCAGCTGCAAAACACCATTGCGCCAAGGGCGCTGCTCCAGGGCACTTGTCGAGTGACTGGCTGAAAGCTGGGGCATCCAAGCGCTCCAGAAACTGATGCACTTGGGCTGACGGGCATCTAGCCGCCTCCAAAGGAGTGAACGACTTCAGTTTGTTGAGAAACTGGGAGTCCAAACGCCGCCTTGCACTGGACCAGGGCGCGTTGATGCCAAACAAACTGAGAGCTGCTTCTGCAACTTGACAAATGGCAGCAGGAGGCTGGCGGAAAGAACGAAGTTCGTGCAAATGTTTCAGCGATATGTTCTGCGCAGCAGCATCCACTTTTGCGGCTGACTGTGTAATGGCCTCAACTTGAGCTGCATCTGGCACAAAGGACTCTGAATCACAGCCCCTTTCTGTCTCCGAAGAAACCTGAGGAGGCTGTCCGTCGCCGGATTGGGATATTGATACGTTGGGGTGAAGGGTTGAAGCACTTTTCTGAGATGCATTTGTCGCATCGCTTGGTCGCCTTTCCAAAGGTCGACTTTTGACTGCGACCATGGTTTCATCACCAGCTGATGCTTGTGTGCAGTTTATTTCAACCCTCATAGTATTTGATGTATCTGTGGCCTCGATCACTGGAATGCCAAACATTCCAACAACATCCCTCAAACCTCTTTGGGAATCTTGGGATTCTGAAATCCTTTCCCGCACCTTTTCATGCACTCCAAAAGTTGTATTCTGCCCTGTCCTGTCCAATGCTTCCTGGAGGGCTGGACAAGACTTCTGCGAGCACCGGAGGCTCAGGATTTCCTGATTTCCCCTCTCTGAATTGGGAGCTGTGGCAGGCAACGATGGCGAGCAGTTCAAGTCTGCAACTGGGCCATGAATTTCATCAAACTGAGGTAACTTTCGACCAGAGCTGCTATGGCCACCTGAATTTTCTGCAAAATACCGTTTCCACACACTGTTTTTGGGGCTGCCATCTGATGCACCTCCCAGTGGAGCAAGGTCAGGAAAGCTGTTAGAAACTAATGTTTCGCTGGCATAAACGATGTACTCTGATGACTGGCTTTTTCGTACATGCAGCGGCGTCTCTCCTTGCTTGCAATCAACCACCTGGGCGACCTGGTTTCTCTCCATCAAAACATGAGAAATCCTGCGAGGCTCTACCAGCTCTACTGCATCTGCACGAGAATTCATGGCCTTTGGCACGCATTGTGCCCTAGCACTAGCAGCCTCAGGTTGCAAAACTGCTGCATTTCTGACATCCACATCAGCAGTGCAACTCAGGGCGTTCAAATGGAACCGATTTGCGGCTTGGCGCTGAAGAGGAATGGTTGGTCCTTCTGGGACAGAACGTCGGCCAGAAGCCAGACACGATGTTGATGAGGCCCTTGGAGAGAGTGATGAACTACATCTCACACGGGGGCCCATCGCAACGGCATGCGGCGTTGAAGTCAAAGTTGGCACAGAGGCAGGCCGGGGAGAGTGCATTGGAGTGCTCCACCCACATTCATCTGTCATCTGAAGGCTTGGTGGCACAGACAAACTTCTGACCCAGGCATCAGGCAATTGTACAGGCCCAGGTGGCATCCCAAGCATCGCACGAGTGTCAATTCCTGTTTGCCATCTGTTTTCTGTTGAACCTGCGCTTGGAAACCAAGGGCGGGCACCTAAGCCCACCACGCGACCCCTGGCACCAATGCCGCTGCCACTCGTGGACACGACAGGTTCACCAAACCATGGCGCAACCGGCCTTGCCATGGCTAAACCATCCGTCTGGCAGGGAACCTGTGGTACCCCAATTATCGTCGCAAGTTTGTCTTTTGAAACATGTCCGTCAGAATAAAATATCGAAAAAAACATGTCATCCTGTAGTTGTGTTTTTTTGGGTGGGTCCCACGGCGCCCATGTCGGTTCAAAACTATATAATTTTTAACCGGCCGGTCAAATTGGCAAAAACAACGGACTGCTGCTTGTAATATGATATGACTGCACCTTCAATTTTTTCACTGTGTGAATCTGAGGTAGGCGCTGCCGCTGTGCAAACCATGGCTCACGTTTTATGATTTTTTTTGGTGCAAAAACATGTTTCAACCAACAAGTGAAATCCATCCCTCATGCCCATCTTGCACCTGAAATTCAAACAGGTCCAAACACAGTGTTGGAATCCAAGTCACGATCGATCGGACTGTCTTTTCTGACCCGCATGGTCCAAATATGTGATCCATAGTCCAAAAACAATTTTCCCATGATGCAGTGATGGGTTTTTGGTCATGCACCAAAACTTCCCGCACGCGGCAAAGCGGGAAGTTACGAAAACGGAACGCTAAATTTCACAAAAGAAATGCCTGTTAGACTCTACCGTGTTGATTTTTTTGGGGTCAACGCTCCGCAGGCTGCACACCGTTTTCATGTTGAATGTGTTCCAATTTTCTTTGCAAAAATCAACAAACAAACTAACCAACGAACGAACGAAGCAATGAATGATCGAACAAAGCGAAACAAGACAAGACACACCACGGCACCACACCACACCACACCACACCACACCACACCACGCTACCCCACCACATGGCATGCTACACCACACCAGACCAAACGACACCAGATAATCCAGCTTTGCAACCCAACAGCAGTGCAGTGAGGGATCGAAATTCAAGGCTTAAAATTTCCCGAAGGCAGTATGACCGACAAAGTGGGCGATGCAGTGAGAGACAAAGTTTGAAACAAAGTGGGGGGGGGCAAAGCTGAAGAAACAACCGCAAGACAAAATGAGAGACAAAGTGGGTGACATGATAGGAGACGAGGTGGGGGATAAACTGGCACATAAGCTGGGAGACAAAGCGGTGGACAAAGTCAGAAAAACATGGGAGACACAGTGGGAGACAAAGCTGGGACACAAGGGGACAAAAAGTGGAAGACAAATTCAAAACTGCGCGGGACCAACAGGAGGACAAGAGGGGATACACAGTGGAATAGTAGAAAACACAAAAGCCAGAGACATGCTGGCAAACAAACTGAGGACAAAGCGAGACACAGTAGAGACAAAGTGGGAGACAAGCCGGAAGACACCGCCAAAGTTTTAGAGAAAGTGGAGGCAAAGCGGGAAACAAAGTGGGAGACAAAATGAGAGACAAAATGAGAGACAAAATGGGTGACGTAGTGGAATAGTAGATGACACAAACCCCGGAGACAAGCTGGGAGACAGAGTGGGGGACAAAGTGGGAAACAAAGCCGGAGACAAAGTGAAAGAAAGAGTGGGAAACAAAGTGGAAGACGAAAGTGAGACAAAGCAGGAGCTACACTGGGAGGCAAGGTGGGAGACAAAGTGGGATGCAAGCTGGGAGACAAAGGGGGAGACAATTGAGACGCGGAAGACAATACAGAGGCGAGGGAATCCTGGCAGACAAGTGGGAAACAAGAAACCAAACAAAGAAGAAACAAAGCGGGAGACCAAGTGAGAAACAAAGCGGTGGACACAGTGGGAGCCAAAGCTGGTGAATGGAAGACACGTTTATTTGGTTGCAGCCAAATGGGATGGCCAATGGGCCTTATCATGGCCCAGCGATCGCTTTGTTTGAGTTTGTTTCAATGTATCAAAATGTCGACATCTTTTCTTTGTTGGGCAGTGGCCGCTGGGCATCGTGCCCACTCGGCGCCCAGAACCATGGCAAAAGTTTTGGTAATATCATCCCTGTGCAAAATTTCTACTGCACAATGTCAACTCATCAGCCTATGATTCCTTAAACAGTGTGTCCACACACTGAGGGGTTCTTGCGGTAGGAGTGAATGCCAAAGCTTGATCACGGTGCCCACTCTGGCCTGCGGCATTTTACCTGCAAATTTCCGTGTCAAGTTGTTTTGGTGAAATTTTGGCATGCGTTTCGAACGCGCAGGCTCGCGCAAAATGTGTGTCCGCGTTCTAGGCTCACTCTGGGCCACGGCATTTTTCCTGGAAATTTCCGTGAAAGTGCTCTGCTGATGACTCTTGTGAAATGTTGATGTCCATTTCGGTTGCGCAAGCTCGCACAAGTGTGGGTCCCGATTGTGGGATCCAGCTGGGCTGCGGCATTTTTCCTGTGAGTTTCCGCATAAAGTTGTCTTTGTGAAATTTTGACATGCGTTTCGACTGCACAAGTTTGCATCAAGAGTGTTGCGTTCTGGGTTCAATCTGGGCCGCGGCATTTTTCCCATAAAATTTTGTATAAAGAGGCTCTTGCAAAGTTTCCACGTGCATTTCGACTGTGCAGGTTCGCGCAAAATGGTCCCGGTCTTGGATCGGCCTTCCTCCTCAACATCATCATCTTCCCCCTTCTCTACATCATCATCATCCACCTTTTCATCCTCCACTTCATCTTCTGCATTATCATTTTCATCATCACCATCCTCATCACCATCATCATCATCATCATCATCACCATCACCATCACCATCAACATCACCATCATCATCATCAACATCATCATCATGATCATCATCGCCATCCTCACCACCACCATCACCATCACCATCACCACCACCACCACCACCATCATCACCATCCTCATCATCCTCATCATCATCATCATCATCATCATCATCGGCGTCATCATCACCACCATCATCATCCACATTATCACGCATTATTACATTATCCTCCCAATCCCCCGCGCTGTTTGGGGTCGCTTGCCAGGACATTTTTTGCTTGATTTTCCAGCAATAAAAAATCAAACAATAAATTCATCTATAATTTTGGAATGTTTTGGAACATTTTATCCCTTTGTTTGTTCCTGTTTGGCACCTCCTGGTCGGCACAAAGTATCATGGATGGCAACTGTTTCTGGTAAGTCCACTTGGCTTTCAACGCGGTTCTTTTCCCATTCCTTCAAATTACACCACCGTAGGCGCCAAACAGTGGGTGCATTCAAGAAGTGATTCGGGGAACAGGGTCAAACACAGAAACACATGACATAGCAGCGACAGAAACGGTGACACTGTCTGCAATAAGTGCCGGAAACCACTTTATATGCGTTTATTTTGTTCGGTTTCGTTTGCTTTGTTGCAACGCTAGGTGCCAAAAAACGATGAAGGAAACATCCGATGGGGGTGCAACTATTTGGATCCAAACGTTCGACTCAAGCATTATACGACTGTCAAATTGGATATGCTGAAAACATCGAAGGCTTCGGGAAGGCGAACACCAAAGGAAAACAAGAAAGAACACAACCTGACAAGCTGGGAGACAACCTGGGAGACCAGCTGGGAACCAAACTGGGACACAAGCTGGGAGACAAGCTGGGAGACAAGCTGGGAGACAGGCTGGGAGACAAGCTGGGAGACAAGGGAGACAAGGCCTCGGGAAGACACACCATCCAACAATGGGAAACAAGAAGGAAAACAATGGGAGAAAAGGGGAATCAAGGCGAGACAAGGGGGAAGGCAGACACACCATCCAACAAAGGGAAGCAAAAAAGGAGAGACAAGACCTCGGGAAGGCGGAGACACCATCCAGAAACAACGACAGAAAATAGGAGACAAGGGAGGCAAGACCTCAGGAAGGCGAACACACCATCCAAAACAGGTACACATGTGGGGAGACAAGGGAGACAAGACCTCGGGAAGGCGGACACATCATCCAACACAGGCACACATATGTGTGGAGACAATGGGAGACAAGGGGAGACAAGGGGAGTCAAGGGGACCCACTCCCCGGAAATTTCCTTATATATTTTTTTAAGTTAAAATTGCCTTTCAAACGTGTCCATGTGAATTCGACTGCACACGCTCGCGCGAACTGCGCGCCCCGATTTTGAGGCGCATTTTTCGTGAACATTTTGCCGTAAAATTGCTCTGTGAGCTTTCGATGTGCGTTTTGATTGCACAAACTCTGCATCCCGCGCTTGGGGCGCGTCGCGATCTAAGTCTGCGCCGCGGGGTTCTCAAGCTCTGGGTTTGTGGCATTTTCATTTAATTTTTTTTCGCAACAACAGATTCTTGCGGAGATCCTGCCACTTCCCTCTCTAAGAGGCCCTTGCGTGATCAAAACAAAAATTCCTTCATTGAAGATTTTTGTGAGGATACATAATACATACATAAGTGCGCGCAATCCTTGTCAAAACAATTGCCGCAAGGCTCTAGGTTCAAGCGTTTTTTATCGACCATCCATGTTTTGTCCGAAGAGAAGACGCAAGCTTTGAAAAATCAAAACACTAGCACCCAAAAAAAAAAATATAAGGGAGCGAAGACCATCGGGGAAACTCACAACAATGGCGCGACATGGCAGGATGCCGCCACTGATGTTGAAAAAGGTTTCCGCGAGTTCGACAGTATGCAAGACACCGCCATGAAAGCAAATGTGAGTTCAAAGCGTGCTGCACTTACTGGTGCCCCAAATAAAGAAGCAGATTCCAGCGGTAAAGTGTTAACTGCCAAGGCACACCATGCAATACAGCAGTCGAAGGACGGGTGACGATTGTCAAGAAGGCAGAAGGCAATGCAGCACATGATGCTGATCATACAGAGCACGTGGCAATGACCGGCGAGTTTATGGATGAAAAGGTGGAAACGGTTGAGTCTGTGGTCAATTCTTGTTTTAAAAGCGCTATATTTTTCCCGATGTTTTCACAACACGACCCAATCCAACAGTCGCGTTTGCCCAATTTGTCGTTCCCTTGTGTTTGAAGAACTTGAGAGCAGGCGGAGGCGGACGAAAGGTAGTGTAGTGGGAGAGGAGTGGTGTCAAAATGCTGCACCCCTAAGATGATACACCAAAAAAAAATGCGCAGTGTAAGATGATTTTATCCAGAGCATGACTGCATGATATGGTGTCTTGTGCAGCGTGAAATTTAAGACCCCTTGCAGCAACTGTTATTGAGGCTGAAGCAAACCAATTATGCTGGACTACAGGGACATCTCCCTCATGGAGAGTGTGCCTCTACTGTGGCGGACGGTGACCGCGTCACCCGTGGGAATTGAACCCATGACCATCTTAGAGGGCCCCCCCCCCGCCCCCTTATAATTGATATCTAATACATAACGGCTAGAATTCCACGTTTTGCACGGGCTGGCCCCCCAATACCCGAGAACTCAGGTAGCTGACGCTACCTTTCGTGATTTTTCCCAAATGCGTAGCAAGGGTTCCCGTTTCACTCTGGGGGTCTGGGGGTTGAGGGTGTGTTCGCTAGACGTTGCGTTCACGGTCGCAACCGTTCGCAACCGTTCGCAACCGTTCGCGCGATCCCCGTATGGCCGTGCCTATGGTAAGTTTTGCAGAGGTGGTCATTTTTGGAGGTGTCAGGCGTGTCGTTGCTTCGTTTCGTGTGGCAGGCGTGGCACTTCATGACATTCAGACGTGTTGTGCAACGTGTTGAAAATCGTTTTGCGTGGCAGGCACAATACTTTTGTGACGTTTTCAGAAGATGTGTTGCAGTTTTCA
>Ga0126342_10015076_pt1 | contig 13571 bp, 16 predicted proteins | sample Cyp1metagenome_FD_92528 | JGI IMG/M metagenome (GOLD analysis project Ga0126342, IMG submission 92528) | Coral microbial communities from Lord Howe Island, Old Settlement Bay, Australia - Cyphastrea 1 metagenome | ecosystem: Host-associated > Invertebrates > Cnidaria > Coral ...
ATATATATATATATATATATATATATATATACATACATACATTATATATATAAATATACACATAATATATGTATATATAATATATATATGTATGTATATATATATATTATTATGTTGAAATAATATCTTAACAACTATGAAGGGCTTATGGTTTGTTGGCTGATTTACCTTGTAAAAACGGCTGTGTGGTGAAATTTGCTTTGCTTATCGGGTTGATGACGGGAAGTGTGGTTTTCGAGTCCAATGGATCACAAACATGACAGAAAGACTTGAGGAATTGATTAGCCAAGGTTAGTGACCCATTTCGAGGAACAAAAATGATGTTTTTACGCGTAAACATCATGCTTTTTGGAGGTTTACAGGTTCGTGTGTGTCCAAAAATAGGGCTGCCCAATATCCACTGGTCATGTTCACCAAATGCCTCGGGTGTGAAGTCCCAGACAGCCATTTGGAATGCTCATCAAGATCATATTCTCCATAAAATAGATGGTGTCATTCCCCATTTTGCTAGCTCCCATGAAATATCCCAGTACTGTAGTAACATCTAGTAACATCAGTTTCTCCATCAACATCTCCGAAATATGTTTGGGGCGAAATTCCATATTATAGCTAATTATACATGTATTTTTCTCGTGAAATGGGTTTTCAGGTTCAGGTTCCGGAAAAACCTGTTGATCCAGGACTGGGATCAACTTTGTCACGAGATCAAGTGTGAACCAGGTGGGGGGAGGATCGATCGAAGGATCTCCAGATATAGTGGGTATTTCATGGGAGATACTGAAAGATCAGGGTTTTTGTCGCAACTTTTACTTTAACAATGAGTTTTTTTGTCGCTATACACTTCTTAAAACAGCCTCTGGTAATTTTTAACATAGCGAAGTGGAATATATGGATGAAGCCATGGTCCATGAAGCATAGCTAAGCCATCAACAACTGCAGGATCCTCACAGAGTCCATCAAAATCCAGGTTTAAAAAAAAAAAACACACCATTTTTCATTTGCTTCACATCAGTGAACAACTCTGGGAGGATCTCATTACATCTCATTACTATAATCTGGGCCGGGAAAATGGAGGGGTTAAGCATGGTTAACCATGAAGAGCTTGTAGACTTAGTGGGATCCAATTGAGAGTTTTCTTGTGGAAATAGAGCTTAGAGCGGTTAACCACCCAAAATAAGACCAAACAAAACAAAAAAAAACAAAGAAACAACAAAAAAGCAATGCTTTGGGGACTACTTGGATCTAGGCATGTTCAGACTAGTCTGGAAAACATTGTTTTTTTTCTTTTTTGGTTTCTTTTTTGTTTTCCGGTTTCTTTGTTTTGTTTGGTTTCTTTGGGTATTTGATTCCTTAGGATTAATCCAGATTAATCCAAAACAAATCTGATTCATCTTGCCCCCAAAGCATTCTTGTCAAGTCATTTAATAAAAGTATGCTAAACATGCGCAGTATTCCTTGGATATGCAAGTTTGCTTTTCAGGTGTGAAGCCTTTGTGGATGTAAAATTAGGTTTTTGGTGAAGCAAACCTTTCCTTCAAATAAATGGTGTTCCTGTCCCAGTAGAGTGCAGCTGGAGTTCTGTGAAAGGAGTATTACATATTTCCAACGGAGTGGTGTGATTTAAAGGATTGTTACATATTTTCAAAACTTTCAAAAGAGGCGGCTGATTCAACTTTATGTTTGGTGAGTAAAACCTTTCCTTCAAACACATGGGGTTCCTTCCAAACAGATGGCAGCTGGGCTTCTTTGAAGTGTTACATGTTTTTCAAGAAATGGTGCTAGTTTCAAACATAAAGGCCAGCTGAGCTTCTTTGAGAGGAATGTTACATGTTTAAAGGACACGCTGCATATTTTGACACAATATTGTTTCTGTTGTTTAAGCCACACTGTTAAAATACGATTGCAACTTTAAGTTAAGTATTCAATCTTTGAAGAAACCAGCATCTGCCTGAAGGAATGTTACCATGATAAAGGAAGAAGACAGGAATACCGAACTTTAGAACACAATACACATTGTAGACAACACATATCGTTTTTTGTTTAAAGAATCCAACCTTCACAAACATGTTTCTTTGTACTAGCTCAAAAGCAACCACCAGTTTATAAATGACAACAACTTGTTTGGTTGAAGTGGATGCTTTGTAAGGAAAACTGCCCGTCTTTGAAGAACCTCATTTCTTCAAAGCATTGTTTGCTAGGAATTTAGCAGAGGCACACAACTTATATAATAGACTATATACATAGTTTTCTTTGGGCAATGAAAGCAAGCGAATAAAACTGCAATGCGTGATATTGTTTGCAATTTTGCCTTTGGCTCAATGTGTTACATTTTCTTTGGTCAACTGCTGCTCTGCGCAGCTCAAACTCATTCAACATTACATGTACTTGCACTGTTAATTAGAATATAATTTCAATTAAACATTATAGGTACTTCCGCTATTAACTAGAATATAACTAACTTCAACGGTGACAGACCGCATGACCATGGCAGGGCGTTGGTGTGACACCACCTGGCTACAAACAAGATATAACATCAGGTTGTGTGGTGAATTTTTGCTTGAATATAATGGTGGCACTGCATCAAGGGCAACCAATCTATTGAACATATCCACAACCTGTTTGAAAACACCAGCGGGTTTCCCTAATTTTCTAACTGAAATAGGCATTTTAAATGAATTAAGGTTGTGTTTCAAAGACGACTCGTTCTTTTCAACATAATGTGGTATTGTACCACAATCATATGGAAACATTACAGTAGTGTATCCCCAGGTTTCAAAACATTTCCAATTTTCATGATGTTTACCACACAAAAAGAAGGATCACGATTATTTATGAGAAGTACATGGCCTCAACTTCTCCACAATTTTGCGTTTTACGTCACATACATATTATGTTGTATGTCATGCTTCAAAGTGGGGATATACTATATCCTGTTTTCTCTTCTTGGATGGAATTTCTTCTTGGAATTTGCCACATTTTGAACCTAACCACTACCATTGTTCTAAAGGAGTGCATTTTACGGCTGAATATGGTAGTGTTTTTCTCTGGGTCAGGCCTCCTTTTAAACATCCGGAATTTGATTATGACCATTTCCCAAAGGATACTTTTGAGCATTGAAAGCGACTCCAAAAATCGGGAGATTAGTGGGATAACTCTGTGGAAAATGATGATACCCTCTGGTAATAGCTGATATAGCTGTTGAAAATAGCCATAGAAATAGTTGATTTATGTTGATTTACACACTGAAAATGCTGATTTTCCATAGTGATGTTAGTTTACCAGAGGGTAAACCATCAGATTTGGTACCGGTATTCTGGGAAAAACAAGAAGTCTCTGGTCCCACTTTTTCGGCAGGGGAAATCAAGAAGTTGCTGATTTCTGCGTCTTGAAATCCAAACTCTCGATTCTTCTACTGCTTGAATCGAGATCAACTCTTGTTTTGTGGCTTACCCTAGAGTAAACCAACTCTCGATGTGGAAAACCCATGGGTCTAGGAAAATGATCTTCGAATAGGTGGCAAAAACCTCTTCGTTGGTAGTTTAGTGGATGGTAAATCAAATACTTTTGTGGATGGCCCTCTATAAAATCGTTTTGCTTTCGGATCCCTTGATTTCCAAACTGGTGCCCACCAGTTATCTTTGTTTGTAACCACAATTAACCAGCATTAACTATGTATATACGGTAACCCTACCAGAAACCCAACAGTTATCCTGGTTCTGTGTCTCCCAAATTGTTTTTTTTACAACGGCAAGGGTTAAATCTTTCAAACTTGACTTAAATTAAATCTATTGAAATCCCACGAGATCCCATCAACTTCCCATTAAAACATACGGAGGTTTCCTAAAATGAGGGTACCTCCAAATCATCCATTTTAGATTGGGATTTTCTATGACATAAACCATCCAGCGATTAAAAATTTGGTGCCCCCATGGCTTAGGACACCTCCATATTAGATGCCATTAAAAATACCCTCTGGTAATTTAACATCACTATGGAAAGATCCACCATGCTATTAATGGGAAAACTCACTATTTCTATGACCATTTTCAATAGCTATGTCAGCTATTACCAGAGGGTAACTATTAACAATTAATCATAGATTATCCATATATTAACCATAGATTATCCATAGATTATCCATAGATTATCCATATATTAACCATATATTAACCATAGATTCACCACAAATTACCAGGCCGCGTACCTGATGTCCAGGTCTACCCGGTGTCCTCGCCCGTCTCCGCGGCAGCAAAACCTCGGTGCGCCACGGCACGCAGCGCCGCTCAGCGCCGGCGTCGATGGCGACGAACGCGACGGCTCCGCTGTCGTCGTCCGTGGGAGCGTTGCTGGTGAGGAGCGGAGCGGAGCCGTCGCGGGCGCAGTGAAAAAACGGTGGGTTTTTTTCGGACAGAACATGGAGATGATCTGGTTGGTGGTTTCAAACATTTTATGTTTTCCATAATGTATGGGATAATCCTGAGAAAATTGACGAACTCATATTTTTCAAGATGGTTAAAATCACCAACCAGTGATGAATCCTGGTAAAATCATTGAATCAGATACATTGAGAAAAATGTTGGGGATATTGATGCAAGCCGATGTGGGAAATGGTGACGAAGTATCCAGTATCCCCAAAATGGTTCATTGAAGTTGGAAAATTATTAAAATAGTCATTAACCTCAATGGATTTTGGGGTGGTGTTTTTTTAGACAGACTCAAGTGGGATGAGTCGGCAGAGCCATTCCGAGATTATGTTTTTTCGAGCTGCAAAGGGTGTTGTCTGACACCGTCGGCCGTTCACACATGCCAGCTTTGCCATTCTTTTCCAGCGGCGACCTGCCACCGGCATTGTGGTGTAAACGGTGTAAATGGTGTATATGGTGTATGGTTTGGAGTCAGTAGATATGAATTCACGAAATGGGGCATCTCTCTCTGGGGCCTTATAAAAGATGTGCATTCTATAACCACTATAATTCAGTATCAATGGGGGATAAAAACAACCGTCTTATGAGGATACCAGATATAATGAGGATATAAACCAAAATGATACACGGCTTTGTCGTGACTTGGGACCCGCAAACGCCAACTGAGTTGGAGTTTATAATAAGACATAGCCAATAATTGGGACATATGAATGATTGATACTGATTGAAGATACGTTGGGTCATATGATCGAAATTCCGATGATGATCCCATGTGACTGTCGCAAGAAAATATGGAGACTGAAGCAACACTACAAATGGATGCGGCTGATTGGTTAATACCTTGAAATTGACAAAACAACACTGGGTTTTTCAGGACGCAAGAATCGGGTTGACTTATATCCTGTGAAAATGTTTGGATAGACATTGGAAAAACCGTCTAGGTAGATTAGATGTCGATGATTAGAGGTATTTATCACAAGCTCTCTGTTTTCCCAGTTGAAAACAACCCCAGTTACAGTCCACATACCGACCAGGTAGTTTAAAAGCTACCATCATCTCGTAACAGTATACAATCCCAGTTATAGATGGATTATCTATGGGAATATATCTAATAATTTCTAATGGGAATAGATAATTTGATTCATATTGGGACAATCTGATCTGATAACATCAAAAGATCATTATCTATTGATCCATTGGGATATGCTCCATGGTGCTGGAATATTTACAAATTTTTGCCCAAACAATCACCCGAGGCTAGGTAAATATACCATACATGGAGCATATGGGTACTAAATCGGTTGAAACCTATGAGCACGTCAACACTACGAGGTGGTACCCCCCCGGAGTTATGTTTGCTTTACAAGCCTATCTAATTATAGATTACCCCCGGAAAGCCAAGAGTTTGCCGCAGGTTATCATCACCAAGTTATCGAACTTTGAGTAATTACTTGGTTGATGGTTTGGAACATGAATTTTATGACTTTCCATTCAGTTGGGAATTTCATAGTCCCAACTGACGAGCTCATATTTTTCAGAGGGGTAGGGCTCAACCACCAACCAGGTATGATTCCCCATACTCAGTGACGTCACGGAATGGATTATTCCTGTAGCTTCCCTGTTGGGATTCATGGTTCCAGTTTTGATTCCTGGTTTACAAACACGGTGAGTTATACTTATATCAATATCTACAATGCGCCATGGTTATAGCATGTTAGAGCTATTTTTATCAACACCTATCTTTTAAAAGGGGGCCCTTTCCAGTATTTTCACAAATCATAACAGTCATCACCAAATCATCCCCAGTAGATCAAGCCCTCAATGGAATATCCCCCAGTTATCATATGGTGCATCCCAGTTCACTGGGATGCACCAATGTACCACCATCAGGCCATGGCAATCATCATCCCGGTTCTGATGTGGAAAAGCCTCCATTTTTAGATCATTTTCGTAAGAAAGCGGCAGGGCAACGCTGACTTTGCCAGCTTGGTCGCCCATTTTCCCTTGCCATTTTTGCCTTACATTGTAGGAACAAGGCCTTCTGAGTGTGAGGTTAGGCTTTGTTGACTTGACAAAGCCATTGGTATTCCACATCTACGTTACTTTGCCCTAGGCTAACTTTCCCATGGATTTTCCCAGCTATAAACTTCCATTTAATTATAAGTGGATTTCCCATGGATTTTCACATGTTTTTCCATGATATTTGTTTTGAGGCTAACTCTAGTGGTTTTGAACCAGGAATGGATTTTTTCCCATGGATTTTCCGCTGATTTCGCCAGGAATTTCCTCCCGCCCTGCATGGAAGAAGGCTCCGACGGCTACGCCGCCGCCGACGCCTTCGCGTCGGAGCCCGAGCGGCGGGCGCCGCCGCGGCCCTCGGACGTGGCGCCACGGCGGCGCCCGGAGTCGGCCGCACGGGCGCGGTCCTCCTCGGTGCCGGAGGTGTTGAGGACGGATGGGATGGGGGCCATGGATCCATGGCAGGGGATGGAACATGTCACTATGGTGGTGGATGAGACTGATTGTAGATTACCCCCGGAAAGCCAAGAGTTTGCCGCAGGTGATCATCACCAAGTTATCGAACTTTGAGTATTTGGTTGGTGGTTTGGAACAATTTGGATTATTTGTCCATTCAGTTGGGAATTTCAGAGGGGTAGGTCAACCACCAACCAGATATCATGATTATATCCTGATATATCTATATAGTTTATGATCATGATCAAAGTAAAATTGTGGTACCTGCAATGTCATAAAACATCACCTTTTGCATCAGCATGGCTATCTGGCTACTTGAGGATGGTTTATTGAGTTGAGTTTCCAACATTGAAGCATCAAAAATGGGTCATTTAACAATCAAAAATGGTCATTTGACAACCAAAAAATGGTCATTTAACAACCAAACAATTGTCATTTAACAACCAAAAAATTGTCATTTAACTCTACAAAATCTGTGTTTAGCAATAGTGGACCTGGGGTTTACTTGGAGGATCATCCCAGGAATCTTCAGTGCGTCTGGTGACAAAAAGTGACGACTCGTAGCCAGTGTCATTAGCCACTCACGATCAGTGGAAGGATTATAGGGAGAAAAGCTGGTGCCCAGTTGCTGTAGAAGTTGGTTGGTAACCTCATTTATTGCCTGGTTGGTCGAGTCACAGCAACTTAGTGAGTAGGGAAAAGGTGTTTTGTTTTTGGGTTTGCATGAGATATGTGAGAGGGATTTTTCTCTGGTAAAATATGGCCTTCAAAGGTTGGATGATGATGATGATGATGATGATGATGATATGTTGTTTCTGCTATTCGGGTTCTGATGAACTGTTCCAGCCACTTGTGGGTCCAAACTGGTCTTCAATTTTTGTGCCGAAATGACTTTCCAGAATATCCAAGGATGAGTGAAAGGTCCCGTTCCACCCTTATAGCAAGTGGTAGCAAAGGTGGGGCCAACGGGCCAACTGCTAAAAATTTATCTTGGTTCTGACAGGATTTGCAACCCCTCAAAGTTATTAGTGGAGGGGGTCCTCAAAATAGGCATAGTTTCAATATTTTTCAATCATAAATGACAATGGTACCTCCAATACTACATAATTGTTAACTATCTAGTAAGCTGGGTGTTTGGTAATCATGGATTATCATGGATTGACGACATTTGATTGAAAATCCATGAAAATCCTCAATAATAAACTATCTCCATTTTGTGGTTTATCAGGTTTATCATCATTGTGTATACCCTCGAAGAATGTACGATGCTTTGTATACATATAATTACATATATATATATATACATATGATATGTGTATATATATAATCATATACATATTAATCCCCAAATGATTACAAAGGGAGATGATTAAGGCCATTGTGGATCCTATATACAGTAAATATACATGCAATCTCTTTCCCCTATGGATTTTGATCAAACACTATAGAACCATCTAAGATCATCTAAGATCATCTAAGATCATCTAGACATCATCTAAAATATGATTGCAAAAAAATATATATAATATATGTAGTATCAGTATATATATATATATACACATCCAGATCAATGGCCTGATTCACCCCTGCGCCGCTGAGTTGTAAATGACATCTCGTTTTATATCAAGTCCTGGACTTTTATTTGGACGAAATTGCTATCGATATCCTCTTGATTATTGATACAATATAATATCTACTATGGGCTTATCACCAGGTATAATAAATGGTTTAGTAATATAGTTAACGAATGGTAAATATCAAACTAATTAATTTATTAAGTATGGTTTAACTATTTGTTTATTAATAATTCCCGGTAAACCAGGAGGTATTGTAATCCTTTACCAATCAACCAGGTCTATACTCTCCAGCAAGCATTCGCAGTTTGTGGATTTGTTTCCACTATAGTTATAGATCATGTTCCGAAGGATATTTCCCAATGATTTTGTCCACATCTTGTAGACTCCAAAAAGGCTCACTTTCCATGGATTTTCCCAGCTATAAACTACTATAAACTTCCATTTAGAGTGGATTTTCCCATTGGTTTTTATGATTTTCCCCATGAACTTTCCCCATGGATTTTCCCAGCTGTCCATTGTCCATCCGATCCAGGACCTCACCCGTTCCAGGCTGGTCTCCAGCTGAGAGCAGTTGAGAACTGGGATGCTGGGGAGAAAAAAAAACAGAAACCATGTTGCTTAACCCATATCATCCCATGATAACCCATATATATATATGCCATATATATATAAGTGAGGATACTCAATTGGATATTCCTAATATTGTTGTTTAACCGACAACAAAAAAATTAAACAGATAAACAGATGCTACCTCTTAAGATTGTTATTAGATAATTAATTGAGATCATTAAACAACACATATCATTGTTATGGCTGTTTCACCAAGATGCACATATATATATATGTACTTATATAGACATTTTAGGATTACGATTATTTAGTAATTGTGATTTGTTCTCGAAACTAGCATGTTCAGTAGTTCAGTACTCTTGATGGTGTTACTTATTTCTAGTAACAAAAACAATGAACATAATATGGGTTGGTTTCATTGATTTTCGAGTCTTTCCATTGGGATATGAACATAGATATTGATATATCAATGGGATATCATAATGAATATTTGAATGTGATTATACATATGTGCAAAAGTATAGCAATCATGGGAAAGTGGCAATGTTTTAGACAAATTCGGAAATCAGCTTGAATATTGATTGAGGGATTTATAACCAAGAAAACACCGGTGTGTAATAGCAGCATCATGGGGATATTCTGGGATATACCCTCTGGTTTGCACGTTTACATAACTGTCAAAAATGATCCACCATGCTATGAATGGAAAAACTCACTATTTCTAGGGCCATTTATCCATATCCATCAAATTACCAGGCCGAGTAATAGACACCCAGAGGGATGTTTGGAGCGTGTCCCCACGGGTGGAGCCATGGCCGGAATCATGTGGCCAGACAAAAATCTCTGCATAGACGGGATGGTGATGAGCAAGTCGGATAGCCGGATTGGTAAATGTTTACATAACTATGGAAAATCACAGTTCCTAAGTATGTCTAATAGGTAAATCATCTACAAGTGAACATGTTCCATTTTTCTAAGCTAGTTTACCAGATGATATCATCTCCAAAATCCACATTGCTGATGTTCAAATTCACGAAAGAAAAACAATTACCAAACCCTCTTTACCCAGTGATGATGTGAACATTTACTTCTCAACATATGAGGAATCTATGATTCTTTATATATATATAATATACGTATTGAGGTGGTACAGTGGTATACATCTTATATCCTGCACAAATAAATATTTATATATATATATATATTCCAAATTTGGGTAAAGCTTCATAAATGCTAGGCCTTCTTCGGCAACAGTTTTTGGTTGCCAAAAAATGGGAAAACACGCCTAAAACCAGTTCCAGCCGCCGTCAAAGTCTCACGAAAATTGTTGCTTAGACTGGACTTGTGTGAAGCCGCACGCGAGTGTCACAAATGTACATATGCCACCAAAGTTGCAGCACATGTGGCGTCAAACTTCCTGCCCAACACGGGCCGGCCGAGCAAATAGGAATCACTTCTGTTTCTTGGTGGATGATGATGAGGATCGTATAACCACTAAGAAATTAAGAATCATTGGGATCGCAGTGGATATCGTTGATTCCAATAATGACAGCCATTATCAATTGATGAGGATCATTATGATGATGATGATCATCATGATGTTGATCATGAACACATGATCGTGATCCTGACTCGTGCTCATCATTCTCTTGGTGGCATAATACGTGTTCCTGCTCATCGAATTCTGCCTCCAAGTTGCTTGCTTGGAGGTATCATAAGTTTGCAAACATGTCCATGGTGTTCTTCCCTGAAGCAAGCCGGTTTAAGCTGAAAGTTCAATTTTCTCGTGACATGCCTACAGGATGGGGCCCCCAAGATAGCTGAGTTGCCGTAGAAGTGACTCAACTATGGTTTATGGTAGACATATGTAGATATAACATGATATAACTATAGTTGTTGGGGTTTATAACGGATTATAAACCAACTTATAACTGGGGGGCACCATCCTGTAGTGTATCAACAGTTGTCCGAACTTTAAAAATGTTTCAGCCCCGGTTCCCGGTAGTCTCCAGGAGATCCGCAGCCGCCATTCTGATGGGTTCCTTTTTTGAGGGTCAAAGCGTAACCAGACATCATTGTACTACATAGTCTTTAGATGTCTTTAGTATCCAGACATTCATGTTGAGAGATCATTATTTTTCTTAGAGAACATGTTTGACAGGTAGCTCGCCATTTTTGTTTGAAAACACGTCAGTGCGATGTCATCGTCATGTCATCGCCAAGTGGTTTTTTAGTCCTCAGCAACTGGCCATGTTTGGGGCGCTAGTGGCGCACTGGTGCAGCTTTGTGCTAAACGTGGAGCCTGGGCAGCACACTGAGGTGACCACAGGTCCATAACTTTGATGACTGCATGGCATGGTCATAGCATGACTGTTTTGCAGGCCATAGTTGTTGAGGTCATACTGTTTGTTAATGTATATAGTAAGTATACAACAGCAGAAACCTATCCCTGGGGCCACATTGCAGGGGATTTACCCGCAACGTGCAATGTCTTATGGGGGGAAATGCTGATTTAAATCCCACTACATCCCGGTTTTATAAACGGTTACAACCCATAGACAATAAGTTAGTCGCATAACTATAGTAACTGGCTAGTTTTGTGGCACATATTAGGTGAATCATGATTTTACTTGATTTTACCCCAATTGGGATATAACATGATATAACCCAAAATGACCTTGAATTGCACCACCCCTTTCTCAGTACCTGGCTTCTTTGGAAGTGGGGTGAACCCCCAAATGACTAAATGACCCCAAATGGCTATTTTTTGGCAGGAAATATGATGATGAACCGCGTTTTTTTGTTTCCCAGAATTGTCAGACAAATGGATTTATAACATCAATTACTGAATCATCCTATTACATAAAATAAGATAAGGATATTCTATTGTATACCACAGATCACTCCATTGGTGTGTTATCACACTATCCCGTATCCCATTCTTATCCCGTTAATTTCCAATTATTTCCCATTAAATCACCATTAAATCATGATTTCTCATTGTATTTCAAACAATGTCCCATTAGAATCTATTCAATGTTAATTGATAATTCCAGCAAATTTTCCAACCATGGACTATGGACTCCCATTATCTTATGATTATCCCCCTCAAAGGGTTACTAATCAACGAGAATCTTGTCTTCCAAACTCAACTCATCCATATGTATCCCGTTATTCCGTTGAGTTCCCCATAGTTTCCCTGGAAATTCCCAGTCGTCAACTCACCCATTCGAAGTAGTCGTCAACTATAGGTGACCATTTCCCATGAAAATGCTCAACAAAAACGTATTGCAGGAATGTATCAACATTTTACTCATGTAAAAATCACCCATGTAAAAATGTAGCTGAATCATGCTGTATCCCACGAATCCTAGGTGAAAAAAAAAAGTTTCTGGGATGAGTAGGCTTCATCCACTAGGGTAAACTCACCTACTTTGGGATGAGGCACCAAGAACTCACCGTGTCTGGGAACGGAAACATCTGGGTTTTTCTGGTTGCGATTTCCGCAAAATATGGGGGCTTTCCTGTAAGAATTTACCCCTTAAACCCATCCAAAAACATCAAGATGCGTTTGGGTTTTCCCATGAAAAAACAAGGGGTGTTCCCGAAAATTCCTCCAAATTGACCCTTGAAAGCCATCCGAAAAACTCCAAAAACCCAAGGCCTGCGTTGTCTTTTTGCTGGTCCGCTACGAGCTGCTACTGCCGCTGCTGAATTCACTGCTGGGCCTCTGGCGCAAGTCCCGAGGCCTCGACATCCGGTACAGTGTTTGGGGATGGCAAGTGGATCCCGTGGAAAATTCTGGAGAGTTTGGTGCTATAAATATCTATAAATGGAATATGTATTATATACTGTATATATATATATTATATACCTATAGCCACCGCATGCTAAAATTTGAGCAGTGTGTTTTGACCTGTTTTTCTGCATGACCCTGGAAATCCCGCCTGAACCTAAATCCTCGCCTGTAGGAAAAATTGTGCGTTTTTGTTTTGATTCACTGTTCCGCATTTCTGCTTCGCCATTCCTGGACAGACGAGTCCGCAAAAAACAAACTATGGCCAGTAATTAGATAAAACCTTTCCTCGCGACTTCTCGCCTGTTTCCCGGGTATTCCCGCCTGTTTTCCGGGTATTCTCGCCCGACTTGTGTTGACACAAATTTTCAAAACTTGTATGAACTGCACATGCAAGAGAAAATTAAGCCCTGATTGTTCAGGGAAGGTGTCTTTAGACCTACTTTGACAAATTGCAATTCTTGCCCGAATAGCATTTCTTGCCCGAATTGGCAGTCAGGCTATTTTTCAGCCCGATCACAGAAAAGGCTACTATTCCAGTTCAGCCCCAAATTTCTGCCTGTTGGAGGCCGCAGGATATAGTTAGTATATACCAGTACCGCACAAGGCGGTGGCGGAAGTTTCAAAAATAAGAAACCTATAGGAGAGGTTGGCTGTTGTGACTCACGGATGGCAGAGCGAATCCACTGATGAACCGAAAGGTGGTTGGAGTTGTGTTTTCTGGAGTGG
>Ga0126342_10015077_pt1 | contig 13571 bp, 18 predicted proteins | sample Cyp1metagenome_FD_92528 | JGI IMG/M metagenome (GOLD analysis project Ga0126342, IMG submission 92528) | Coral microbial communities from Lord Howe Island, Old Settlement Bay, Australia - Cyphastrea 1 metagenome | ecosystem: Host-associated > Invertebrates > Cnidaria > Coral ...
ATGAATGAATGAAATGAATGAATGAAATGAATGAATGAATGAATGACATGAATGAATGAATGAAAGAATGAATGAAATGAATGAAATGAATGAATGAATGAATGAAATGAATGAATGAATGAATAAATGAATGAAATGAAATGAATGAATGAATGAATGAATGAATGAAAATGAAATGAAATGAAATGAAATGAAATGAAATAATGAATGAATGAATGAATGAATGGATGAATGAATGAATGAAATAAATGAATGAATGAATGAATGAAATGAATGAATGAAATGAATGAATGAATAAATGAATGAATGAATGAATGGATGAATGAAAGAATGAATGAGTAGATAGATAAATGAATATGTGTATATACGATATGCACGCATCCTAGATACTTTTTCCTTTTATGATACAAAGTAAACAGTGAAATCTACAGTCCAAAGGAAGTACGTACTTACATAGATACATGGATACATAGATACATGGATACATCGATGCATAGACACATAGATACATAGATACATAGACACATACATGCATAGATGCATAGATGCATAGATGCATAGGTACATAGATACACAGACAGACACAAACACACACACACACACACGCGCTTGATGCATATACATAGCAAAGTGTTTCTAGCAGAAAGGGCAAGTCTTGCTGAGGTTGTGATAGCTTAGCTTCCAGGACCCCAAACTTTCGGACAAAGCTGTGCGAGTGGCAGGTGCAAATTGAAAGGGTGTTGGCAGATCCTGAGGATGAAACCCAGCAATGGACCCAGAAATCCAAGGGCCTAAACATGTCCTGATAGCTTAGCATCGAAATCATCTGTCCCTCAGCCAAGGCCCAGACGTGGTATGGCAGCCCGTTTTGGCCACGTCGCCGCTTCAAAAATTGTGATGGGAAAGTTGTGCTGTTTAAAGCAAAGTATCAAAATATATCAAATACTAGGTTGACCCAAAAACTGTCTAAACAATTGATAATTGATGTAATATTGATTTCACCAACGAGGTGTGGTGCAAGTAGTACAGTGCACAGGTCCCGGACTGAAACCTCAAAACATTCCTACATCCTGAGGCTGCCCTACGCCAGCTGCAGGCCCACTTCAATTGTGGTTGAGTTGGAACCCGGCGTTGGCAGCAGGTTACATTCTTCTCAGTATGTTTTGCTTGGTACCACCTGTCTTGGCAGGTCCAAGTGGATGGCTTGCGTGCTCGTGTTCATCCCAAGGTTTCCAGATTCCAGTTGCTCTTGACATGTTCTTTCGGCAGAGATCTACAGTTAGCTGGTTATGCAGGTGCCAACTTACCCCGTCATGGATCTCTCCGTTCTTCGATTGGCTCTACATGAGGGCTATGCAAGTCCCGAACGCTTAAACGAAGTGCCGAAAGAGGTGCGCCTGACTGCCGATGTTTGATGATTTTGATGGTTGACAGCATTGGGCTTGGCCATGATGTCTCGTGGAATGGCAGGTGCAGCGCCATCCAGCGTCTCTGGATAAGATCCTGGAATTGGTGTTCCCTGCCTGCTTGTGCCTGACTTTCTGCAAACATTTATCACCTCAGATTTTCGTAGTGAGAGGGCTGGGTTAATATGATGCACCACTTCCAAGGATTTCAGCCCTGTCAGCAGTGGGGCAGTGGCAGGTTGGACTTTGTGCCCAGCTTTCCAGTCCGAATGCTACCGCAGATGGCTTGGACCCCAATCAGCCCTAATCCTGGCGACAATTGCTTCAGGGAATTTTGAACGACCCTTGGATGGCCCAGGAGAGGCGTCCTGGCCTGCATTGCGGTGGGCTTCCCAGAGCTTCTTGAGTTGGGCCAACCAAAGTTGGGACAAAATTGGGGTAGAAAGGTTGATTGAACATTTGCTTCTGATTTGGCAGATGAAGACTATATTCTTAGTCTTTTATATTGGTAGCTTGGGCTCAATGTAAGGAGCGGAGCGGCCCCTTGCAAAGTCTGCGAGGGCTGAAAGGTAGGTGATATTTTCCACAAGCGGAAAGACGGCAGAAACGCTACGCTCGACCATGGCACTGACACTGCCACAGGCTGGGAAACCAACAAATATTTAGAGATCGAGCAGTTGGATTTGAGGCATTTGATTTGTTCAAGATCTTGGAGTCATTTCTAGGTGAGACCAGCTGTGGCCCCTCATGAGCGATCACAAGCGCTTGGTTTGGATGACGTGGTCACAGTGTCTCGATCCTCAGGCTGGTGCGGTCTTCAGTCGATAGTTTGAAAAGAAAATTTGGAAACTCTGCGCTGATCGAACTCAAAAGTAGTTGCCTGATCGTGTGATCTTCTGTATGTGCTAATTCAATGGATTGTGGTAATTAAGGCACATATATCATATATAGAGCTATAGAGGCTAGACACACACACACATCCTTAGTTCAACACGCAAGGCTTCATGAATTGTGTCAAATCAGACGATATCATTTGATGTCAGAACTTGGGATGGATGTCACTACATTCTTGGCAGAATCAAATCACATCAGAAACATAGACGTGTATCGGCGTGAAATTGGCATGTCAGTTCATGTCACATACCATACATCATATCTCAATATATCTCACGCAACATACATCATGTATCGCATAATGGTGTTAGACCCCATGGTGAAAGAAAAAAAACGGAACCCGTGGCTCAGCCAGGCCATTCCCTGCGCCCCGACCTGATATCCTTGGCCGCTGCGGCCGTTGCAGGTGGCCTCGGTGTTGCCATGTCCCGGCCCTCGCGGCCCTCGCGGCCCTCCCGGTCTGCCTGCCGGGCCAGCCGGCGGCAACTGGTGGCCGCAGGGCCACTGGGGCTGGCCGTGGCACCCGTGGCACCTGGCGCCGCCCTGGCAGCCAGTGAACCACCCACTGTGATGAAAAAGATCGCGGATGGGGTTCACATTTTTGATCAAGCTTATGGCATCCCTGGCCTTGAGGTTGGTGGGAAGCTCAGATCATTTTGGGGAAGTGCATCCAAGAATGGGAAAGTGATGATGTTGAGAAATCAGAGTCCATGGCAGTGTGGCACTAAGGTGCCAACATTCCGATTCGTATGACCGTACTCAGTCTACAAGGTGGCGGGTACTTGGTCTACAATCCTTGCAACCCCACTGCCGTGACTTGACAGCCTGAACGCAGCTTTTTCAAATAGCCGCCCCTGGCCGTTGGCCCTTGACTGGACGATCTCAGGAATGCATGCAGAAATTGAACGAAGCTGGTCTGACAGACGTCCGATACATCGCTGCCTGACTCAACCAGCTCCAAACCAAGCAGTCAATCTGGAGTCCTTTCTGCATGTCCTTGTTTCTTGTTGAGGTATGTGGTACAGTGGCCATAGAGCACAAGTACTATGCCCCAGGATGGGCCAAGAGATTCCCAAACGCGGAGGCCTCCCAGCACAGCCTTGGCAGCGTTCCCTTTGACACCCCTTTGGGTCCTCGGTCCTGAGTATATCTTGGTTTTGCTGCTGATTTGCCTGGCAGGTCTGGGTGAGCCCCAGGACCTTTAGCTGGCCTGTCGACTTCGGACCATATGCTCCTTGGCTGGGCATGGGCAATCCTGACCTGGAGGGTTTTATTTTTTTTCACAATGGCTTGTGTCCAGCAGCTGGCTCCAGCAGTGGTCTTCCTTTTCTTGGCTGGCCTCCAGGTTCCTTTCGGAGGCTTTGCACGGGGAACTCCGCTGCAAAAAGTACCAAAAGATGCTGCCCAGGCACCGTGGCATTCCAAGGCAGGGTGTAGCTTGGTTGATGCCCTGCGGCCGGAAGGTGAAGCTCGCGAAAGTGAGCATGTTGCAATAAAAGTGCATTTGTTTGGGCGCCACTTTGGCCCTTGTTTCCTCTGAATTGGCAGGGCATCGACCATCTTCAGCTCACCGTGGACTATGCGCCCCGAACGGTCTTTGAGGAAACGGTGCTGTTCCACCAGCCGTCAGGAACCTTCGTGTGCACGGAATCTTGGCAGTACTCTCAGAAATCATCTCATTGTAGTCCCATTCTGGATTCTAGGTTTCGACCGTAAACTCCCCTTGCAAATGTCCACTCGCTTCTCACTATGTTCAAGTCTATTCCTACAGAGTCCTACAGCTATTTCCTGCAGAGTTGGGAGGGGGCTTGCTGAGGACATGCTCATCGGCCTCAGTGATGACCCACCAGAGATCCTCACGAAATCTCCATACAGAGAGGGGCTCCTCTACTTTGCGCGAAATGAGCCACTGGAAAAGGTGCAGGGTGGGATCAGTTGCACCAAATTTGATCCAAAACTTGTGGAAAAAAGGTGGAAAACATTGGAAAAGCCATGAACAACTACCCTTGTGAGAGGTGGATGTCGACAGCTTCCAGGTCATCAAGGATGGATACCAAAAGTTCCTCGGCTGTCAGCCAGGCTGTCAGCATCCGGTGTAGGATGGAAATGACTGCAGCGATTTGACCGTGGTGTGCTGAGGTCAACTTTGCTGCTGAACAACATCAATCCAAGATCCTTGCTGTCGGTGGCTGCAGGCTGGAACTTGGCCCATAGTCCAACCGGATGATTTTTCGGTCTCACCATGTCTCACCTATGGCTACAGGTGACTTGACTGTGGTGGATGAACTGGGCTTGGCATCCAAAGCGCCACAGCCGGAGCTGGGGTACTTCGGTTGGTATCCGTGGCTCGGTAACAGCAAATTCAGTTACATTTTCAAGCATCACAACCGGTCCCCATTTCGAGATAGTATATTTGATAATATACTTGATATACAGCCGAATCAGCAATTTTGTGAGGTGCAACTGGCAAGACACCGACTCGCCATGTGCAAAGCTGAATGACCGAGTGCTTCCAAGTAAAGATTCGAAAGGCTTTGAGTGTCGCCCAGGCCCTGGGCTTGTGGCAGTTTCTTGATGTTTCTTGTATATGTTGGTTGCGTTGGGATAGGCTCCAGTTGCAACAGACATCAACAGACATCACCAGACTAAAAGATACAGAGTGTACTGTATACTACACTCATCATCGCAGGCTGGCGTGGCGAATGGGAGCGCTTGGCTGCCGGAGTCGAAGGAACTGGCTTCCAGGTTCCAAGTTTCGTCGCAGAGCTCCAGATTAGCAGGGATCCTGAAACGCCGCCTGGCACTGCAATTTGTGCCAAGATGTGTACTTTCTGAGATGTCAGCTGCATCGCCATGCGCAAAGACTCGCAAGTTGCCGTGTTTGTAGCACTTTGGGCTCACCCCATGCCGAGCAGAGGCTGGACAGCTTTGCCAAAGAGATCCCAAGACGGTGGCCGAAGATTGAAAGAGTCGTGTCGTCGCATTTCAGCTCTCCGTTGCCCGCAGCTTGGCAGCCACCCTCTGAGAGGAAATTTGGACTATACTTCCGAAGCATGTTATGATGTGTTAATATGTGATCCGATTTGTTTTTCTGGTGAGCCAGGCAATACATGTTTTGGATCGGTTTTTGCTAATTCACAGGGAACAAAGACTTTCATTGGGACTGGACTCATCCGTTATTTTTTGCGAGTAAATGTATGGTAGTAACACGATCGAACAAAGTACAAATAAGTAACAAACACAAATAGGTACTGTCATATAGCTAGTTAAACAACTAAAAGGACTAAAATCCAGAGTTCAAGTTCTAAACAGTTTTAATCTATAGAGTTTAGTGTTTGTAAATCAGTAGTGTTTTGTACTCCGGAAAAAAGTGTCTTCCGTAAACAACAAAATGTATATATATATAATACATATAATCAGAACAACATATAATACATATATTGAAACCGCAGATCTCTAGAGAGCCATTCAGATTAGTCGGGCGTGTTGGTCTCGAGGCCACGAGCAAGAACGTCAGCAAAGCCATTTCGGCTGTGTGCCGTGGTCCCCCGGGCCCAGCGGCGAGAACGGCAGACTTGAGCGCCATATTGAATTTCAGGGATTATTTAGAAGAAAATGACGCTTTTCAGCAGGCATTCTGCTGATTATTGATGGCATGATTGTTGATGGCATTTTTGCATATATTTGCTGGGTTTTCGTGCTTCGAACCCATCTTGCTCCTGATTTTCATCGACTATTGATTGGTTTTTGCGCTTCGGACCCTTGTTGGGTGCGGAGAACATGGCTTGGAAGTTAGAGTAGCAAAACCAACTCTGAACAAAGGAAAAGGAGTTACACTGAAACTGCTTGGTCTGCTATGGTGTTGTACTTTGTTTTTTTCTGTGCGATGCTGAGGATTTGATCTACAAACCAGAGAAAGGACGAGGAAATTGGACGGTATGAGTGAGCTTGCTGCTGTCCAACTGCGCGAAACTTTGCATCCTAAAATTTGCACCATCTGAGTGCCAGGAATTTTTGCAGACCACATGAAATGTCCGAGACAATATATTTTCCTATCCGAACTGAAGCAGGCTGCACCAAGGTGGCATCAACTTTTAGCGGAGTGGATCCGGCTGATGCGCTGTGCCCTGCGGAAAGACTCACTTTTTATAGCTTACCAATTGCCATGGGCACAATGTTAAAAAGGACGACTGGGGATGGAAAGCTGCTGGGTCCAGGCCAAGGGGCCCCAATTGCCACAAAGACAAACAAAGACAGGTTAGACAGGTTTCATTTCTTGTTGGAAGCAGGGCTTGGACAGGCCCTTGTCGATTGGATTTCCGAACTGCATCAGGAAAGCATTGGAGGAGACCCAACATTGCCAATGTCTTAGACTGCCAGTGTTGAAAGTGTTGAGCTGTTGGGATAGTGTTTGCTTATCATCTGGTGCTTGGCCTACCGAGGTTTAGAACGAGATGCGGAGAGCGTTTCCTTAGCAGGGAAGCTTGCAGGTGTCAAGGACGCCGTTGGGATAAAATCACCGGTTTTTTTTCAGATTTCAGCAGGGTAGCATTCATCACCCACTCAGGAGACCTTGCTTCAGACTCATGGAAGCTCTACAGCTCTGCAGCTGGCCTAGTCACGATCACGACTGTGCTGCAAAGTTGCAATATGTTGCAATGGCACCAAGAGAAGCCTTGACCAGTTGTCTCGAGCAATGCCTGCGTCTCTTGGGTGCAACGAGCATGTTGGATTCATATCAGGCGTGTTTGAGGGTCACACTGATGTCAATACGTTCCATGTGCTTTGCAAAGGATTGGACCGCTGTCCTTGGATGCGAGATTGTGGCATTCTCGAACTGGGGGAATTTTATGGCCGGGCTGAGCTTTCGCAACGTTGACTCATGTTGTCGTCAAAGTTGTATTCACAAAATTCAGTGTGTGCTTTCTGACTCTTGAATCCTTGTGATTTCTTTCCTGAATGCTTGTGAAATGTTTCACATTTGGCAGGAACTTTGTAGCTTTTGCCGTGGTTCAGCTGTGTCTTGTGACAGGCTCCAGACAGAATTGCAGGCCTATGCTGCAAGACGCTTGTTCATGGTGTTCTCTCTTTACATGATTTGGGTATGGATCAAAGCTTGGGTACCAATCGGCCAACAAAGCTGGTCATTTTGGGTACTAAACGGTGAAACCCATCCAGTTGCGTACCTGGATGGGGTTTTGCAGCAGGTCTCTCCTACAGCCGCTGGAATATGCATCTCCCCATCAAACGTGTCAGGGCCCCAAACCACAGAATTCGGTCTGGCCACTTCAAATTTTCATTGCCGCTTGATTTGAAATATGTTTATAACATATCATAAAGCCACTTTGGAAAGCCATTCAGGTAAGGACAAAATCCATCAAAATCTGGATTGGGTTTGAATCCAAGGTAATTTGCAACTGAATATATAACATTATATAACTGAAAAAAAAAAGAACACAAAGCTACAGCGCATGGTGGGTCTTTCAGAGCAGGTCGTCTCAGGTCGTCAGGTCGAGTCGGACGCTAAGGCGATGCATCAGCGATGCAGTGAACTGGTGCCACGGCCAAACAGCAAGGATTTTTCCAACTGTCCCATCCCTTGGACGAAATTCCCCTATCTCCGGGCCTCCGGGATCACGGAACATCATTTTGGTGAAGCTTGGTGGATTCTTCGGGATTCAATTGGAAGATGAAACTGCAGGTTTTTGGAAGTGAAACCTGATCCAAGAATGGGGTGTAAAGTCAAATCCAAAGCTCAATCATCATCATCCCCGCAATTTGAATAGCATTCGACCGGTGGTTTTCTCCATTTTCACACCCCCATTTGGTAGGTACTCTGAAGGGCTTTTGCCTCCGGGCCGCCGAGTGGCTCGCGATGAGGAGAAAGCCATGGCCTTGGGAATTCACCATTGTGGATATTTTATAGGTGGGGAATTGCACCAAAATCAATTAGTTGCAGATTTGACATTGTAAATACTTTTTCCAGATGGTCAAGACCATCCTTCTGCTTTTTTCTTCGTATGCGAGGAGGTTTCCCCAGTTCCTACAGTGATCTCGCCGGGGTTGTTCTACGGCCCTAGTCCGCCAGGTTCAGCCTCCCTCAGGACCTGAATATGCAGAAATGTGCCTTGGAAAAAAGGCTGCATCCAGCATCATAGTTGGGTGTGTTTGAAGATAGGCAAGCCCACTTGGGGTTTCCATAAATGGGGGGTTCCCCAATAGATGGATGGTTTACAATGGAACATCCTATTAAAATGGATGATTTGGGGGGTACCCCCATTTTAGGAAACCTTCAGTTATGGAGAGGGAGACAATTGCAACAGACCTTGCAGCCTAGAAGGTAATGAAAAAGAATGCAACTCCCCCACCCCTAAATTCAGCAACATACCTGTGGCAATGGTGATAGCCGTCACGCTGAGGTGTGTACGTCGCGCGAAAGGGGAGCAGATGGAAGATGACCAGTTGGTGTGCCAAGTTGTACTTCCGGACTTCGAACCTCCGACCGCCGATCTTTGAAAGATGCAACGAAGTATTTGCCTAAATATCTGCATCTAACATCTATTTACACAAATATATCACACATACATATAAATATCATAGATGTATACGCTACATATGCACATGGTGTATTGACCCGCCAGGATGCGGCTGGATGAGATTGAGGACATGGCCCCCATCGAATGGTTGGCTCGTTGGCAGTTGAAGGGCCTGGAACAGGTGGGCACTGAGAATCTGCGAGCGCGGCCCTGGGCCCAGATTTGATCGATCTGGCAGTGGGATTGCTATGATCTGCAGGAAACCGATACAGCGTAGATTGAATCAAATCTGGGAAGCATCCTGGAAAAGCTGGGCAGGTGGCTTCATGTAACTTTTCTTTCACGCGAGAACATTTGCAAGACAACTGTTGGAGTTGTTGGAGGATTTTTGGGGTTCTCCCAGGTTCAGGAATTGGGTTTCCGAGGGTTGACCCGCTCAAACTGGGGAAATGTTCACGCTTGGGAAACCGAGGCCTCAACCTGAGCCGCGAGGCTTTGCCGAAGCCTCAGTGCCGCCGTAGCTGGCCACCCGTGTGGTTGAGTGCAACTGGACCCAGGCGCGTTGGATGAGACCTTGGAGATCAGAGGCTCCAGCAGAAAGCAGTTCTACGACAGGCCTGGATTTGAGTGAGATCTGTAGTGCAATGAAGACGCGCCGAGATGGGTCGGCAGTGCTCTGTGCGTTTGGTCATTTTGTCCAAAACATGGATTCAAAGGTGAGAGAGAGATATTCCCAGACTTGGAGGTGACGACGATGAAATGATTGACGACATCGCTGATACCTCAAGAGCATTAAAAGCATCCAGCGTATTTTCAAGATGGTCAATGCTGGGGTCAATGCTGCCTCTGGCACTTTGCAGCCTCGGGTGGTCAGGTAACTTCCGGTGTTCTCAGGTTGAAGAAGCTGGAGAGCAAAGCTTTTTTGAAGAGGCTGTGGTACACATGCGTGCATCCGAGCGGTCCGAGCAACACCTGAAATGGCTTTTGTGTGTTTTTTGTCGCTTTTCATTTTTTCCTGAAAGTCTTGGATCCCCAGCTCTTTCCTCACCCATGCATCAGTGCATCGTTTTGCTGCAGCGCAGCAGGTGGAGGAGCCTCGAAGACTGGAGGCCCTGCAATGGTGATTTGCCCACCTGGACAGCAGCGGCATCATGCGGCATCTATTTTGAGGACAACTCTTTTCAAAATTTGAAATGTGAATGGCTAGGCATGTAGTATATACATGTTTATGTTACAGTACATGTATACTCGACACGGTATACATGTGAAATATATTTATGATCAGCTGTACACACACACATATATATATATACACATAATTCCTATCATCCAGCTAGCCAGATCTATCTATTTGTTTGTTTATCCATTTATTTGCTTACATATTTTTCAAAATTTCAAACCGTCAGCATTATATATGTGACACTTCTGAATCATCGCTAGCAGGTGCGAGTTCTCATTCCCAACTGCAAGATCTTATCCTGCTGGGACCTTGGTAAAACCTTTGGGCTCCCTTTGTTTCTACTGCCTTTGTTTGGACAGGTAGCCGCGAATCCGATGAGTCGCAGGTGTTGAGGATTGAAGGTGGTTCAGCCCTCAGATTGATCCACCAGCTGGGGGATTAGGTCCATGCAGCTTTGGAAAAGAATTATGCATATGCATTGCAGGTGCATCATGTCTATATATGACATTATAATACACTATATGACTATAAAATACTATAAATGTGATATGCTTTTGCCCATGTTGCCCAGACCTGACAGTAAGGTTTGAGATGGCTTTTTTCTGCTCCGTTGCAAGAGTCACTGCAAGTGAAATTGTATTGCAGAATTTGCAGGAGTGGACTGCAAGCTAGCTTTGGCCACTGCGCGAGCAGGCCATGCCTGAAACACTTCACTGCATTACAGGTTCGGGTCAAAAAACGGTTTTAAGCACTGAAGCACCCATCCATAGAAAACATGAGGAGAAGAACGACCTAACGGTTCTAACATTGGCAGAAAATGGCTTACAGTAGCAAAATCCAAAAAAATGTATAGCACTTCCAACTTAGTCGGCTGGTACCAGGAGCTATGGCAGACTTCCTTCGAGCAGCCTGGGGCTCAACTGAGGGATTTGCAGCGGCCCCTGTCGCAATCATAAATGGGGTTATTGATTATCAGTCCATATCAGTCCCTTCCTGGAGAGATCTTGATCGTTCAATAGATTCTTCTATTCTTATTTACCGGGATCTACCAGGCAAATCCAGGCAAAGGATCACAAATGAGCCCATCCGAGTGCTTAGTGGCAAGGCGTTCACAACTCATTCAGCAGCTGTGTTTGTCTTGGACGGGAGCAGCTTCTCTTCTGAGGCATGGGATGCAGATGTTGGGAGCCCAAAACGATTGTAGCAGGCATGATTGATGCCATCAGATGAGCAGTGTTAAAAACCACTATTGTCACTATTGGTTGATGATTATATGGCGTTATATATGGCGTTATACTATTGTCATAATCCGTGATAGGATCATGGGAATCCGCCATATCACCGGGTACTATAAAGATCTTTAGCTGGGAGTCCGTCCCAGCTCCCAGGTGAGTGCAAATCTGTCCTCCATAGCTGTGATCCTGGGTGAGGACGACCTATTTTGGACATTTTTGGACCAGGGAATCGCCACCAGATGCCACCAGAACTCCCTACCCTTGGGCAGCTTATGATGATTAAAGCTGGGAAGAGTTATGACGAAAGCTAGCGGTAGCTAGCTGGAATTACTCTTGCTTCAGCATGGGGAGGGGCAGGTCAAACTCCAACACAGTGATTTTTCACTCGAACCCCCCAAGCTTCTGGGGCATTTTGAAGCGGTGTTGGAAGCAGATGGTCACGGGCTCAAATCCTGCCAGGTCTCTAGGCAATCTGCATTCAGCATATCAAAAATCCCATCATGAACCTTAGCTTTCGTTCACCCCCCCATTGGGCCTCAAGTATAGTGCTGTGGGAGTCGCGACTGGATGCGACTGGCTAAATTCTCCCCTTGCACAGGAGCCGCTGATGCTTTTGCGGCACGCTCCATCCACGGAGGCACACTGCACACTGAGAGACAACTCTGGTCGCTCTCCTTGCAAAGAGTATGGTGTGGTTGACCTGAAACAGCCATGGTATCATGGTGATGTGGAAACAATCTGGAGGATTTACATCACACATGCACAGATATAGATATAGATATAGATATAGATATAGATATGGATATATATATATATAGATATAGATATACATAGATATATACAAGTCATTCTATACGTGGATCGTGTATTGATTGATATTTAAACATATTAGAACTCTGTCTGTGCTCTACACGTGCGGTCGCTTGATGAAGAATTTTGGGCAGAACTCCGCTCGAGGAGCCCAACACCTTGGCGGCGACGCAAACCTCCCGTGATGATGATGACGAGCCAGGGGAACTCGGAGAGTTTTGACAGGAAGATCCATGTGCAGTCGCCCTTGAAGGGCAAGGGATCCAAAATTCAACATAGTGAAACAACTACACATATATTAGTTAATAAATGAGGTGTGTATATATATATATATATATAAGTATTACTATTTATAAACAGAATAGTTATTTTCACCTTAATTTGAGATTGCTGGCTGCACTTTGCACTGCAATGTTTGGTGAGGTTTTTCGATGTACAAAGTGACATTGAGGACTGCTGCCAGTCCAAAGCAGCTTGGGTCAAAATGTCAGATCCAACAGGAACTCGGGTGAAAAACTGGGCTGCAATGGTGGCCTGTGGTAACCTCAACCATAATCAATCCCTGGCTTTACTTAACCAGAAACAGGTGGTAGAAACCATCCTTAAATGGGGTGTTTACTATTGGTTTCCCAACATTTGGCAATCTTGTCTTAAAACTGTATACCCCATCCCATCCATGGGTTAGTGAGGTATGTGACACACTCATTGCATATATATATATATAGAATTGGTTATTTATCCCAACTATGCCCATTAAATTCCATCAATGTAACATTCAATCCCGTTAATGTCCTATTAAATCCCATTAAATCCCATTAAATCCCGTTAAATCCACCAAATCCCACAAAAAATCCAATTAATATCCCTATCCTCAAATTTATGGGTAGTCAATTTGACCCATACCCAGGACGAGGACTTCACATCACTGACATTGACCCGTGGTAAAGAGGCCATGGGGCCTTGCCATCTTGGAGCCCTTGCTCATGTGGATCACACCTGTTTGGATGTGCGAATTTCTGTACGGTATTGAAATGTATTGAAAAATGTATTGATCTGGCAGAGAATGAGAGAGAGAGAGAGAGAGAGAAGCATTGAATATTATTGAAGAGTATTGAAATTTCAGGGCGTGTTTCGTTTCCCCGGTGGGATCGTGGAACCAAGTTGCCAAGGGCTTGACAAACTTGAGCCGCCAAAGTTGCACATGGGACTTCATGGGACTGGTGAATTCGTGTTGGAAGGTGGTTGTTGACAATTGTCGAACGACAGAATTGCACTGATTACATGTAGATATTAGACCCCCTGGACACCTCTGACTATGTGGGTGAAGTGTGATTATTTTTCTTGGTCTTACTGTTTGCACACACGCACATCATATGTATATCTATCTTGTAAAAACTCCTGCAGTAAAACCATGTATTGTATATATATCATCGATCTGCCCGATAGCGTTGGTTCAAAAGAGCTGAGTGCTTAGCGGCTTGTAGGTCACCCCATTGGTTAAATATCACAT
>Ga0126342_10015078_pt1 | contig 13570 bp, 11 predicted proteins | sample Cyp1metagenome_FD_92528 | JGI IMG/M metagenome (GOLD analysis project Ga0126342, IMG submission 92528) | Coral microbial communities from Lord Howe Island, Old Settlement Bay, Australia - Cyphastrea 1 metagenome | ecosystem: Host-associated > Invertebrates > Cnidaria > Coral ...
CATGTCAATGCAAAACAAAACAGTCCCGAGAGAAGAGGCTGCTTGCGTCATTTGTGCAAGGTTAAATTGGTTGGAGAATCGCATTCCCGTGCGATTGTTCGCTTGCGAGAAAAGTCAGACGCCACAAGCAGCGATTCAGACAGTTGCGGCAGTGTCGATGACGCATTTGATCCTGCAAAGCTCGCACAGAAAAAAACCAATATTGCCAAGTCATTACAATTAGATAAACTGTTTAATGTTGAGCGATATGCTGAGAGGTGGCCGTTGATTCCAAAACAAGAACTAGTTCATTCTGCAGTGAAGCATCCATATCACAGAGAGATGAGATGGTTATTGCACACACGCAGAATCACGATGCTGGAAAATCAAATCTGTACTGATGCTGCTGGCATAGCAGACCCTAACGCCACTTGTTTGCTTTGTTTGGATTGCCTCCGAGACATTTCCAAAAAGAAACCCCGCATGCCGAAATATGCGCTTGCAACTGATTTTTGGCTAGGTCGTGAGCATGTTGATTTTAAACAGCTTTCTGATGCCAGTCGATGGCTGTTAAGCCTTGCACGCCCAGTGTGGAAAAGTATCTACCTGGGCGCAAACTATGGACAGCCAGAGCCCAAACAAGTTGGAACAGCAAATAACTGCCTCTTTGTTGCGCGGCCTAATTGCGTAGTTTTGTCCAAATCACTTCCACCCACAAGTGTAGCTTTGCAAGACTCACTCGTGGTTGCATTCACAGGACGTGGCAGCAGCTTAAAGCATGCCAAGTGGGCAGAGGTAAGCAGAAGCCAATACAAGAAATGCATGTTGATCCGTAGAGCTGTTTGCCCAGCATTTCAAGATATCCAATTAGATTTTGACAGGGTGGACGCCGAGTTTCCCGAACAAGGAACTCCTAGCATTGTGGAAAACTGTTGTTGCCAGCTAGACCATTGCCAAAAATTGTCGACAGTTATGCCTGGATGCACATCAATTCCACACATACAAGGTGAAACAATGAACGAAGCAGATGCTGAAAGCAGTTGCCCGAGTGAAGCGAGCTCCAACGAAAATGCTGCAGGCAATGAAGGGAATGATTTGATCACGGAGCAAATGATTGCAACCAATGCAGAAAGTTCAGATGATGCATTGTCGTGCTTTGCATTCTTCCAAAAGAAAGTAAATCTAATGCAAGACGCAGCCAAAAAGATCATAGAGAATGAAAAGAAAACCAAACTACAACGTCATGATGGGACATATGCTTCCGTGCCAGATTTTGGCGGCCGCGAAGTGGCAAGCAATTTGCTTCAAGAGTTGCACCAAGCAGCCAAGAGCTTCACTCCTGCTATGCAACAAGATCTAGAAGCCGCAGCAGCTCAATTAGATGCTCCGGTGATGCCATTCACTGAAGCCTTGAAAATTCCAACAGGTGCACCGCTCAATGCATTTGAACCTCCAACTTGGGCATCGGGGTTCACAGAGTTTTTCTACGGAGACGCAACGCCAGGATTGGCAAGATACTCCTGTGATGTTCGAGGAATGGTGCTGTTGTTTGCAAGAGCGCGAAGAGTTGGAATACAACATGCCAGGCGATGAAACAAAATATATTGCAGCCTCACCCAATAGATTTGTGAAGCCAGAAATCTTAGCATTTATGCATGACGGCCGGCGAAGACTTGGCATGATGGCGGGTGCAAAGGCTTGCATGAACAGAAGCGGATTCAATCTTGACGTGAAAAACTTGGCCAAAACGACGGTTGAAGATTTTGTCGGTGCAATCACTACGTTTGAGACAGCGCATGATGCTCTGTCTTCATCAGTGCCCTCAGACCCAGCCAAAGCATGTCTTAAAGCCTTGATCTTTTCCACTGCAGCCGTTCCAGGCACAGAAGGATACCGCATTCGGCAAAGGCATTTTGGATTGGGATTAAATTTGTTATTCAACCCGTGCGTGTTGTTTTTCACACTAAATTTAGTAGACACAAGATCTCCAATTGTGCTGCAGCTAGACGAAGGCCCTGGAAACGCGACATCTACAAGAAGCATTAATTTGTACACAGGCCATATCACCATGCCTAGCTTACGTGAGATGCACGCACGCATAGCCCAAAATCCACGGGCACAAGGCAGATTTTTTTTGTTGAAGCACGAACTTTTTTTGAGGCATGTGCTAGGTTTGGGGACCTTTCACTATGGTCGTTTGAAATTCGAATTTCAACAGTACCAAGAAGATTTTTGCTCTGCTAGCTTGCAGCCTGGCTTGGCATTTGCTCCAACAGCAGGGTTCGGCCTTGGAGAAGCACAAGCACGAGGCTTTAAGCATACTCACAATAAACTTCATGCAACAACTGCTGCTGATGTAGATTTTTAAAAAAACTCGTTCAAGGCACCGATGAAATGATTGAAAGTAGAATAGAAAGTTGGCAAAAACAATGCATGCAAGCTGCTGCCACACTAGTTTATGAAAGCAGCGTGGAAATTGGTAGGCAGATTGGTGTCAAATTGCCACCCGAGCCGTTTTCAGCAAAACAACAGAAAAAATGTCGATTTGATGGAGGTATAAATGCTGATGGCACCAAAGGGCACCATCTACCACTACAACCTGCCATCCAGGACAAGCATGTCCTCCATGAAATAGAAATTGCAGAAAAAGAAATGCGACCACCAAAAGCTTCGTATGATGTGCCTTTGACACACTCATCACACAGCAGCATGCCGACATACAGACTCTTGCAGTCTTTCGGTGCAGACACGTTTCGAGACGCAAAGTTGAGACCTCCACATGCATTACCCTTCGATGAAAAAACACAAAGTTTTTTGAATTTCGACGGAAACCAAAGCACAATGACCGAAATCAAAGAAGATGCGAAAAGATGGCAACAAGCTTTTGCTAAAGACGCATTCACCATGCATGTGTTAAACCACGACCATGCATGTACCAAAACTTGCAATCGCAACAAAGGGCAAAGCAAAGCAAAAAAAACGAAGGAAAAAACAACACAGAAAAACAATCAACTAAAAAACTTGGCGCCTGCAGATATGGTTTTGACCATGTAGTTGAAATAATTTTGAATGGACGAAAAAAAGAATCAGACGGCAAGGCAAAGACTTGGTTGCTGATACAAGTATAGCTGACACGCGTGATGCCAAAGATCATGGAAAAATTCAATTTAGACGCACACATCCATTTAGAGCAGCCAGCAATGATGTGAGCCAAACCACAGCAAGAAGCAATGTTGATATGCAGTTCACCATGCGACTCCCAGTCTTTGAACCATGTACTGCAAAAAATCAAGATGATACCAAAAATGAAAACAATCAGATGACTTGGTATCGTGGATTGAGAGTCAAAGTAGAAACAGCTGTGCAAAAATCTGTGCTGTTCTCTGTGAGTTGTGCATTTTGTGCAGCACACTGTGCCGATTACTACATAACCAAGTATAGTTCAAAATCCCTGCAAACATTTTCTCCTCTAATGCTGCAGCTGCATAACGCAATGGAACGTTTGAGGGAAGAGGAAAACAAAGAAGAGTCAATGTCCATTCAAGAGCGCGCATCTGAACATTGCACAAACCAAGAATCAAATTTCACAAGACAAAACCAGCCAAACAGTGCTGCGCGTTCCGGAAAACCCAAAGGGCCACATCAACGAGCCCGAAGAGTGCTTTATAGAATGTTGTATGCTGCAAACCGCAGTTTCTGGCTAAGCTGCACTGAACTTTACGTGATTGTAGCTACAGGAGCAGCGGGATGGAGCACTCATTACGAAAAAGTATTGTTTTTGGCAAAATCATTGTACATGGCTAAATCGCTCAAAAGAAACCTTGAAAACAAATCGTGCTTGCCTGACAAAGAGAAACCTTTTGCCCTGGAGATGTTGCAAACAAACGTTGATCAAGACAAAGATGAAGAACCACCAGAAAGTGAATTCAGACAAACAACATCGTTACAAGACGATTACATGCACAGAGGGCCTCAACTAAAGGATATGTCTTTGTACGTCTATGCAATGCACATCACTCGCATTTCCAAAAGTAAATTTCTGGCGCAAAGCTGTGAAGTATTTTTCTTTGACGGCCACTATGCACTTTTCAATCGATTTGCCCAAGGGATGCACTTCTATGCGCAAGTGCCTCGATTGGTGGGACCACCCATCCCAACGTTGGCACAGGATCCAGAAACTAATGCCTTAATAAAAACCCTTTTGTTTACGCCATATGCATGTCCAAGTTCCAAGGATTGTGCATCCCCAAAAAACATGAGTGAGCTCATCGCTCAAAAAAACAAAAAAAGTATCCACAATCCAGAATCATGGTCCTTTGTGAGTGCCTGGGCCAATAGAAGGACACAAATCGAAAATTTAGCCGAAAAGATGCGCCAAAAAGATTTAGCAGAAATTAAAATGCATACTCTGCCAGATTGCGTGGAGTTCCGATCATTCCAAAAAAGTGATAATTCCAATCAAGATGACTGCAAAGCTTGTGCGTTGAGATATATTGTGAGAGAGCTCGTGATCATCCATCTCCCGCTGACAACTCTGGAAAAATATGCAGATATCTGTGCGCCAGGCACACAAATATATTGGATCATCACCAGAATCTCGAACGGTGTAGTTTGGAGCCAGACCAATGTTGTGAGTTGCGCCCAGGCCTTCACGAAAATCAACCTTACATGTCGGAATATGTGGCCAGAATTGCACGGAGGGTAACCGCAAACATGGATCTCACAGCCGAAGCACGGCTGAAACCAAGTCTGGACGAAGATCGTGAAGAGGAGGCAACAGAGCCAGACAGCGAAATAGAATCCAACCGTGATGAAGAAAAAATTCATATGTTTGCAGAGGCTCACCCAAATGACAGTGATGAAGAACGCGAAGATGCTGCCTTTGATGATTCCGATCTATCTGATGTCAAGCCACGATTTCCAATTTTGCCTGGCAAAGACGTGTGGAATATAGTTCACAGAAAAGATGCAATAGATGCAGCATTCAAAGCCAAACGACCCTCAGCAACCCAAAAATGCTCAAAGAGTACTACACAATGTTCGAACATGCATTCCAGGAAAGCCAGCACAAAAATGAACAGTTGAGTCATATAATTAGTAGTCATGACTCTACACAAAATTTGTCTTTGCGCAAACATTTTGCAGAAGCAATTGCAGCACAAGATGCCTGGATCGACAAGCAAAAAAAAATCATGACAGAAATGCCAGAGGAATCGTTGACTCATGAGTGCAACGATTTTGATCCTAACCCAGAAATGGAACTCGTACCCATTCCGCCAGACATCACTCCGGCAGGATACGCTTGGCAACTGCTTCAGCACCACACAGCTACAGATGACCAGATTGACTTCGTCGCTCTGCTGGCGTGTCCAATTCAAAAGGCCTGGTTGGAAAAACCACTTCATCAACGAAAGCTATCGCCAGTCAGCTCACAGCATTTTGTTCGAATGATCGGGTTGGGTGGTGGAGGCTGCGGTAAGAGCTGGATGCTTAATAAAATGATTAAACCATTGGTAGCACAATTTTTTGAAGGCCGCAATTCCTATATAGCTTTGTGTGCCACCAACGCTGGCGCCAGACACGTGCAAGGTCGAACATTACATGCTGGCACAGGTTTGGGTGCAACATCTTCAATGAAGATTGCGTCACTACACTTAACACCAGAAGCTAGGAAAAAAATGGAGGCCACCTGTAAAAATACTGCTTGCCTGGCAGTCGATGAAGTGAGCCAAGCAGCAGCTCCACTTTTGCACGCAGCAAGCCTTCGCTTTTCATTCGGGCGTGAAATCATTCACAAATTAAAACTCGAACACTATTTAGAAGCTAGCCAAACCTTTGGCGCCATTTTCTGCGTCATCCTATTGGGCGACTTCCTGCAACTGCCCCCCGTGCCCGAAGCATTGTCCTTGTTGCACCCTATTCTTCACACTACTTATGAACAACAGCAAGCTAGAGTGTTGCTCAAATCCTTTCAGCATGTGTACCAATTCACTGGAGCAAAAAGGTTCACAGATCCTCACTTAATTGAAATCCTTTCAAGCATGAGAAACGGCACTCCCATATCCGACAACGCATGGGCAGCATTAAGAAACACGCTTTTGAAACCAGGCGATCTAGACTCAAGGAAGCAGGTAGTTTCTCTTGCCCAACAACTCCGGCCACAAGCTTCAGCTCATGCATCAGGGCAGCTCCTTTACTACATTCAAGCAATTGACAAACCATTGCGGCGATGCACAGCAGAAGAACACGCTGAGCTTCTTCGAACCGCTTCTATGTCAGAAACCAATAAACTGATGGGTATGCTTCCGATACATCTTGGTTTGCGTGTGCGACTGACTAGAAAAATCTCTGCCCCGCAGCTGGTACAGGAAAGAGAAGGAACCGTTGTGGGCATTGAGCTCCGGCAAAGCGATTTGCGCTGCAAGGGTTTGATGCAGCAATGTGCAAAGGAACATGGACATTGGGTTTGCAAAGAGCTTCCGCTTGCCATATATGTCAAAATAGATGACTTCACAGAAGAGCTTTTGCCTCCGGTGCCCTGCGAGCACCATCACGATTGTGCTGAACGCCACTGCATGAAATGCAAGTTCTTCCCAGGAATTGTCGCTATAAAGCCATCAAGTGCAAAATGGGAGGCATGTTTGAAAAAAGAAAAATTGTCGGTTCACAGGCTTCAGTTTGCTTTAGCACCTGCTCTTGTCAAAACAATTCACTCTATGCAAGGGTCAACGGCTGAACCCGGACTTATTGGCCATTGGAACTTGCCTTCTCGATTAGGTCCGGTTGCAGCCTGGTTGACTCGATATGTTTTGCTAAGTCGGGTGAGGTCATTAAGTGCATTGTTTTCCGTTGGCTTGCCTACAAGGCAGGAATTGGAGACAGGCCCGCCAGAGGATCTTCGTGAGAGAATAAACAATTTGTTTGCAGATAAGATTTCGGCAACATGCGAAGCAGCAAAGGAAGCAAGGCGTTTTCTCGCATGGCCTGAAAGAACGTGACTGAATGACATGACTAGTCAACTACATCCGGAAGAAATCATTAGTTACAGAAGGAAGTTGGAAAAAATGTGCGCGCAAATCCCAGCATGCAAAATGCAAGCTGGATGGAGACAGACATGAGGCCAACGAAAAAAGGAGTGTCTTGATATGTGTTTGACGTGTCATCATTTGATTTGCAGAAGAAAGGCAGAAAAAACATATACGATAGATGCCTTCTTTCATTTGATTTGGTTCACATCGATGATGTTGTTCGCCAGGTCTCCCTCCATGGACAAGTCGCTATTGAACTTCCAGGGTTGCGGCTAAAAAAAGTCTTGGTGCTGCCGCAGCTGTTGGGGATCTCATGTGGGCTTATCTTTTTCACTTGCTGGACATCTGGAACCCCCCCATCAAAGATGGGAGCAAAGTAGACCGGTCCTTGGGACGGTGCCTCTTCGCAGGATTTTCCTGCGGAAAGTTGCCCTGATCTCAAAGGAAGAGAGAAACACTTGGAACTTTTTGCACATCGGATCCTCAGAAGAAGAGAATGCATCGATGCAACAAAACTTTGAAGCAATGTCATAACAAGGAGTGATGTGCCACGAGATTCGCTTGCGAAACGTCAGCAGCATGGACGGAAATGGCCAACAGAAGGTGAAACCTGCGAGCTACTGCACTAGACACACAAGACAGCTTCGCTATCAGGTGTGGGAGGGTGGGTTTTTTAGATTTATGCTGTTTCATATATGCTGTGCCTTCAACATGAAGCATGCTTGATCCAAAATTTGACAACAAATTAAGATCAACGTAAAACAAACATGAACAAGTACATGTACAGTTCTACTGATTTAAATTATGTTGAAGGCTACAGTAGTTTGCTATGCCGTTTCTTAGAAACAAGGTTTCTTATCCAAGTATATATATCTCTAAACAGGGAAGCATCCTTAATTTTACTCTATAAATATATATATATGTTTGAGTATAGTTTCAGCTCATTCTCTCAGTCAACGGCCAAGCACGCATTTATTAATCTTTTCTTTTTCACTTGCTGGATTTATTCATTTGTCTGTTTTGTCACAACAGCTGGTATTTCTGCTGATGGACATCTGGAACCCCCATTACAACGATCAGTGGAAATACCTATCGAGTAAAAGTCCCCCAAGTTAGGTTGAGAGGGATTTCCAGCAAGTGAATCACGAAGGCAGAGACCAGGGCAAGTTTAAATCATTTGGAATGAAGCTCGGCTTCATGGGCGACAACCAAAGTTCGGAAAGATCGAAGCGGATCCTATCAGCCTGTACAAAGGAGTGAGGAATGGGCCCACTGCCCGACCATCGGCCAAGGTCGTCTGCTAGGATATTGGCATGTCCCGGGATATGTCCCACATCGATTTCCATGCCTGTCAGTGCCGAGAGCAAACAAAGCTTCTCCACGAAGAAACACAATGGTCTAGACATGGTGAACAACTTGTTGCTAGACGCTTCGGCGCCTGAGTTGTCTGAAAGGGATTTCAAGCAAATAGGCAAACGATGGCTGGGAAAGAATTTGGAGGTGATCCACAAAAGCGCAATTTGTGCTAAGGTCTCCAAACAAGTGATGCTGCGTTGCAGGTCAGGTGGCAAAACCAAGTTGATGGATTCAAAGTCTTCATGGGTAAATTTCTCTGAAAACCATTTTGAGTGACCTTGTGGGTCAACAACAAAACCCCCAATCTGACAGTGGTCACCTGAGGCCATAGCATCTGCCGCCGCCTGGCCCGGCCAGTAGGGTCGAGGTCTCAAAGGGCGAACTGGTTGCAAACATGAAAGCCAATCCTGAAACATTTTTACAACTCGGCGAGAATCATCAGAGAGTTTTCTTTTAGAAGAGGCTGGATCACGAATGCGAAGCCAGATGCGGTCACGCAGGTTGAGATTTTGTAGGTCTGAGATGGATCTAACTTCTTTGTGGCTTACCGAAACTAGAGTACCCCCAACCGGGATACCACTATAGGGGGGTTGAGTGGTGAACCTAAGATTTTCATCCAGGGCTTGAATCACTGTAGACCAATCACGAAGACCGATGCTGAACAGTGAAGCGGGAATGGAGTACAAATCTTTGTAGAGGTGATTGAGCCATATGCGCATATAGGGCCATAGTTGGGCGAGCCACATTGTGATTCCAATTGCTTTCTCGAGTTGCTTGCGTGATGTGCGAGCGCCAACTGTGAGTTCCTGCAAAATCTGTGATGTCTTCAAGATTTTGTCCTCCGGGATAGTCAAGAATCCGGAACGAATATGAAAGTTCCACCCTATCCATTTCAGCATACTACCCAACTCGCACTTCTTCCACGAAATGGGTACCTGAGTGAGAAGACAAAAAATACACAACATGCTGGCTGAGAGGGGCATGATCTGTGCATTTTGATAGATGAAAAAATCATCAACGTAGAGCATGGCAACATGGGACAGCCAAATCAAGCGGTGGAAAACGCGAAGGAGAAAGGCCCCTAGGCGACTCCACCAGGCAGCTGAGAAAGTAGCCCCAAATGGACAAACTCGATAGAAGAAGACTTTCCCGTCAAGGGTGAAACCAACTAGCCCCTGTTCGGACTCTTTTATAACTATCCTTTTGTGCGCACTCTTGATGTCCAGAGAGAAACCCATGAGGTCTTCTTGGGTTTCACGAACGGGGTATGATCTGATGACTTCTTTTGCCGATGGCAGTGTACTGCGTTCAGGGATCACGCATCGGCTGTTGAGGCCGCAAATGGAATCGTCAACCACTAGTCGAGGTGGTCTCTGATCAGAAGTGGCAATCCCTAACCGGCCCACAGCGAGACCGGCGGGGAAAGCTAACTGAGCATCGGCAATAGTGCCTGGGAATTCGTACACCCATCCACGATCAAGCTCTTCCTGAACTAATTCCCTAGTTAGTTCAAGATTATCTTCAGCAGAGTTCCAATTAGTGAGGTGGATGGAAAGAGAGGTATCTTCGGGAGCTGTTGATTCGTTCGGTGGGAAAATGCCTGATGGGGGTATATCTGCTAAGAAACCGGCGCTAACCCCTTCCATTAGAGATGGAAACAGTGAGGTATCGTCATCCCCCATGATGTGACTAAAAGATTCGAGTATATTGAGGTGCATGAGCTGGTGGGCTCGGACCTGCCAGTCCAAGGATATGCTTGAAAGGTTGCAAATCTTGAGAATCGAACGGAGGATCCGGGGAGCTGGCATGACAGGATCCCAAGAGTTTCAAATGCATCTTATGGCGGATGATCAGGTCCATCCACTGTTGCCTCAGTGGCGCAAAAGAGTCCGGCAGTGAGCGATCGGGGCGGCTCCAATCGGGTTGAGATTTTAAACCCCCACCATCTTCCCAGCTATGGGGGAATGAAGCGCGGGCTTTGATGGGGATGATTTGTGATCGATGATCCCAAGGAATATCCCCATGATGTGTGGACAACAAAGGCATGATGATGGTGGCGAAACTAGCTGCTAATTGATCTGGATAACAGGCCGTGTCTCTGCTCAAAAAATCACCTGCTTGGTTGGTACGGCCTGCGACCTGCTCGTGAGATCCCGCTGGGTGCGGGCAGGTACAACCTAACTGCTTCAGAGTTGGACAGCTGCTGGCAAACATCCAATTCTTGTGCCAATTTCGGCCGAATTGGCAGGCAGCAAGGTTAATGCAATACGTACCAATTGATTTGATGAATGACTGGGTTTTTTAATTCCAGCCAAGACATGGCTGTTGAAGGTTGTTCGAGATGTACATGGCCACCTGCGCTATGAATTACACTCAGGCAAGTGAGACATCGAGAAAGCATGGTGAAGCTCTCTTGAACTTTTGCCAAGTCATTGGCACGAATCCCCGGGGCCCCCTGTAAGAATTCTGGTGCGCGAAGAGGTGGTGGTCCGGAATCCCCTCTGGGTTTCAGGCGGCTATATTGCGCACATGATGGACTGGCCGCTCCATAAGCGACCGCTCCACGTGCACAAAGTTTCAACAATGCTTCAAAACTATCGTCTGAGAGCAAATCCATACGATGATCCAGCAAAATATCAAATGAAATGACATCGGCATGCAAGGCGATGACTGCCTGGGATAGCGGCCTGGTGGCCCCTGAACAGATGTCAAGAAAAATTCGGCACGACTTGACCTGTTGTGACAAGGCCTGCAATGCTGGGGAATGGATTGGGGGTGGAGAAACCTGCTGCGATGAAAGTGCATCCAAAGGGTCACCGTCTATCTCCTCGTCGCCACTAACCATGGATTCCCCATCGATATCGGTGAGGTCTATGGTTGGCAAGGGAATGCAACCAACTGGCTGATGTGGTGGTGATGTGGACAAAATGCCCTGAGAATGAGGTATGCTCGCAATGTGTGAAACTTGCATGCTAAGTGAAACTGAATTGGGTGTGTCTGAGGCTGATACACGATGTTTCCAATCTGCGGGAGACGGTTCGATCCCTGAATAATCGGAAGTCAGTGCGGCGTCGACGAGTGCTGAAAGAATGTGCGCGGTTTACCACATGCATTGCCATCCGGCATAGGATATGTCCATCCATGCATAAATCGGCAATCTGCTCGGTTGCAGCGTCCATGCTGCCAGTTGATGCAAAGCTGCTTCGACGATGCATCAGCTTGTCGATATTCTGTGATCATTGTGGTTTTTCCTTTCCCTGACTGCTTGCCTTTCTGTTTCCCCATGCCTTTGCCTTTGCCTTTCCCGCCTTTGGGCTGCCAGCTCGAAAGATGAGGTCGATGATGCAATGGCCTTAGGAACCTTCGGTCGAAGTTGCAAAAGCACAGCTAAATCTGATCTAACATGGGTAAGCTCGTGGAGAGCTTGATCGAAAGACCATTGTCTCTCGTTTACTAGTTCAGCCATGGTTCCCCATATCTGACGATCAGCTGCCTGCGCCTCTATCACTGAGGCCGCGCCAAGCCCAGTGTCTGCTGATCCCCGCTGTGTGAGCATCGACACAAATTTATGTGTGTACTCCTTGAGGTTTGCCAAATGCGCTCCATTGCACATAGCCAGAGCTGTGTTGAAAAGATCCATGGAAGTTCTGATTGCATTGATTCCCATATTGTCCTTACTAACCTCGATAGCCGGAATCTCGTCCATGAGGAGAGTACTTACAATAGATGAAAAACAGGCATGAAAACAAGAGAGTGCAAATTGTTTCCAAGCCCATCGAATGGCTTTGAGGGTCATGCTGCTGAACTTGCCGGCTTCCGACACACCTGTCATAAGCAGGTCAGCCAATCCAATGTCGTCCAATGAATGAAGATCTAAGTGCAAGTTGCGGCAAATCTCAAACAAAGACAACAAGCATGTGATGTACCGAAGCACTGTGTTGGGCGCGAAGCCGTCTGAAATCCTCATGAGGTGTTCATCTCCATGTGGGCTTGATTGCAAACGAGTCAGCAATTCGGAAAATGTTGTGTAACGCAGCAAGAACTGAGGGATCAATGACTTCACAGCTACTGAGTCACTGGTGTGTCGAACACGTGCAATGGAAACTGGGGGGGTTTGCTGGTGTTATGCGGGGTTTCTTCACTGATCGTCCAGGTGGCTGCAATTCCACATTGACTGAAGGATTACTGGTGGATGCTGCTGGTGGATTGGTTGCTTCTGGCCGGCTCAAAGCTCCGGATGGTAAATCACTCAAAGTTCTACTGGGGCCCGAAGACCGCGAGCTCGGATGCGAAGGACGTTCAAGCGCTGAACCTGAAAGGCTGGGCGGACAAACACATGCTGGGGATTTAGACAATAGCACGGGGCGATTTTGCATCAACTGAAACTTTGGTGAGGTGCGGGGGCCTAATATGGTGGCAGGTCTAGGCAGTGGTGCGGATGATGCTGCTGAGGGGTCTAAGGATGCATTGGGGTAACCGATGATTTCCCAATCTTCTGATTCATAGCCGCATCACACCTGAGAACGACACTGTGCTATGGGCATACCTGAGGCCAGACTCAACAATGTGCTGAGGTCCCCATGTCAGACGATCCCGGAATGGGACTGAACATTGCTCACGAGCGCCCGAGACAGTGAAGCTCAAAAAGTGTGAATGTCATGTCTGGTGTAACCATGAAAAATGAAGAGTGCCAGCGGAATGTGAAAGTGAAGGCCCCCTAGTGAAAGCCCCCTATGTTTGGGCGCTTTTCCCCTTTGGTGTTATTGTTTTTTTTGATTTATGCTGTTTCATATATGCTGTGCCTTCAACATGAAGCATGCTTGATCCAAAATTTGACAACAACTTAAGATCAACGTAAAACAAACATGAACAAGTACATGTACAGAACAAGAACCCCAAAGTGGGGCAAGAATAGGAACAAAGTAGGAACAAAGTAAGAACAAGAACCCCAAAGTGGGGCAAGAATGGGAACAAAGTGGGAACGAGAACCCCAAAGTGGGGCAAGAATGGGAACAAAGCGGGAACAAAGTGGGAACAAGAACCCCAAGGTGGGGCAAGAATGGGAACAAAGTGGGAATAAGAACCCCAAAGTGGGGCAAGAATGGGAACAAAGTGGGAACAAAGTGGGAACAAGAACCCCAAAGTGGGGCAAGAATGGGAACAAAGTGGGAACAAAGTGGGAACAAGAACCCCAAAGTGGGGCAAGA
>Ga0126342_10015079_pt1 | contig 13570 bp, 13 predicted proteins | sample Cyp1metagenome_FD_92528 | JGI IMG/M metagenome (GOLD analysis project Ga0126342, IMG submission 92528) | Coral microbial communities from Lord Howe Island, Old Settlement Bay, Australia - Cyphastrea 1 metagenome | ecosystem: Host-associated > Invertebrates > Cnidaria > Coral ...
AGCTTCTGGTGCTGACTGGCCGTTGTAGCTCCTGTCTAGATCTGATACGGTGTGCTGAATAGTGCTCCGCGAATCATACCCGAATCACACCCGTTTCATACCTCAAACCTTCAACTTCCAGACACTGGCACATTTTGAACGCGTGAGTAAGATACTTCACATCTCTGCATACCGCCATGGCACCAAAGCTATGACTTGAACCAACCACCTGCTGTCAGGAACAAATGTGCTTCCTACAGCCAGCTATGCCTTGAACCAACTATACCTGCTGTCAGAACTAGCCTCAGGCTTCATCTGTACTTGGGTAAGCCAGACTCTGGCCCTTGGCGGTTGATTTAGACCAGAAAACCAAACGTGTCTCTCTCTCTCTCTCTTTCTCTCTCTATCTCTATATATATATATATGCGTGCAAGGATATACACAGAGATATATAAAAGGTTGGAAAGTTTGGTGGAAGCCTCTTAGGTATGAAGTAAGTTCCATGTGATGAAGTTCATGCGAAGCAGACCCCGAAGCATACCCCCGAAGCAAACTCCGAAGCATACCTCCGAAGCATACCCCCTAGACAAATCAAACCTTCCAGTGGGGATACGGTATTTCCAGACGAATCTCAACAAAGATGGGGTGGTTTGCAAATTTGATGTAATCAGGTTCGGGGTGTCCAAATCCCAACGAAGTGCGCTTCCAAACATGTAGACAGGTGGGCATACAAATATGCAAATAACGGATATCAAAAGATATATTTACACACGACACGGTGATAGGATATGATGCGCGAATATGGTCATGCCGCCTATTTTGTGGTAGGTTTGGCGCCATCCTTGTTTTCCAAGACCCTGCAGGTTACCGCCTGGCTCTTTCGCGAAACGTGGGTCATAGCTCTTGCGCTGCTACGCTGTGCATGCTTGATGCAGATGCTTCACACGAAACCACATTGGTCCGGTGGGAGAACTTGCTTGCCTCCAGTGTGGTTGCAGATCAGAAGGCTTGGCATTCCTGCTGGCAAAGATGTTTAGAGATTCTTTGATGGCAACTGACAGGTCTGGGATGGCCATGTTAACTGTTGTTGTTTACTGATTTGATTCACCGGTTGGCGTTGTTTCACTTGGTTTGAACACCGCTACTGACTGCCATGTTTACCAGTAACCCTTCAATTTGGCAATGAACTAGCTAGCTGCCAAGAATATAGTATTCACAAAAGGTTTAGGCGTAGCGTTCTGACACGTTAACAGTATTAGCGCATGAGAATGTGACAAGAGAACTTCAAGAGAACATCAAGTGTTAAGACTGTTAAGAGTTTCTTCAGTCCAAGGATGTCGCCTGGCGACGCACCATTCCAGATTCACATTGTGCGTGGGGATGGAACAAACAGCGCCGCTGCTCAACAGTCGAAAGTTCATTTTGCAATGAGCATCTCATCTTACTGCGCTGGGTTGGAATTTGACGACCCAGATGCACCCCAGCAGTCTGTAAGATCATGTGTAGCTGATTTGCAGTTTCTACCGACATCTTGCACAGGAAAAGATTTGTTCGAAATCTACAAAGTCCAAATGCGGAGCATGGGGTTGCCTGCTTTCGAGGGCCCAATACCCAGCGACAATGTGCGTGTGATTGTGTTCGTGACAGATGATGGTCCCGACCAAAAAGGTGCTCAGAAACTAATGGCATCTGCACTGCATGAATATGCTTCAACTTTTTTCTTCCGATTCAAATGTATTCTGCATCAACTTCATTTGATTGTTGGGAAGCAACTGAAAAGACTCGATGGTCACTACTCGCAGATCGCTAAAGTTGTCAATGTTTGGAGATCGACTGGCAACGCTTGGAAGATTTTCCAAAAGTACACCCAAATGTTCGGTGAACAGCGAAGCCGAGAAGTTGCAAAGCGGCTTCCCCCTAGACCCCTCAAGGGTCGCTGGGGCTCAATTTCTGCTGTTGAGCAATACTTGTTGCAGTGTGGGCCAGATGAATTGCCTGTGGTCTACGCAAGTGCAATTGGCACTTTGACTGATGAAGCTGAAGGTGATGCGTTGGTTGAGTTGGGGTCTGACCAAATTTTTGACATGGATGCTTCCACTTACAGGGGTTTGATGGGGAAATGGAGGCGGGATGCGATCAGTGCTTTGCGGTCAAATTCTTTGTGGCTTCAACTGTGTATTTCTTTTGGTACCAGGCAGCCATTGGATCATTTGATGAGGTGGCTGATGCAGCCCCCAGAACAGGGGGGGGCGGAATCATACCAACAGGGCAAACTTCCCGATCTAGTTTATCACAAGCTTGATGCTGTGATGGCTGAGTTTTCGGAAGTGCTGAGAGCGGACTCTCCGCAATGGTCCCTTTTCCGGAAACTTTGTGAAAAAGAAGGTGACCAGAGTGGTTGGGTCGCCCTCTTGGTTGCTTCTACGTTGGAACAGGCATCTGAAATGAACAGGAGAGTTGTGGAGTACTTCGGTGACTTTCCTGCTAGGTTGGCTTGGTTTGTCTTTCAGAAACCAGAAGTGGAATGCGCAGTTCGCAAGGCATTGGCTGCCGAGCTTCTGGCATTGCCGGATGAAGACCTCGATCCATCCTTTTCATTGAAATTTCGAGCTTTTTACAAATATGATTTGGAGGTGTGTTGCAACTCTGGAATGATCAGCTTGGGCATGCACCGCATGCTCAGTGACCTTTGTCGGCACAGTTAGTTTAGGGTCGGTGGCCTGGTCAGTCATATGGTTGTTAATTTGTTAATGGTTGTCTGATTTTGTCTGTTGTAGTTGTTCTCGGTTTTTCCGTGAAGACGAAGACTGCACAGTAGAGTGGGGAATCAAATCCATTACCTGGGATACTTGGGTTGTGTCCCTCAAGTCAAGCCACTGAAGGGTTGCGTTTAAGATTTTTGTTCTCGGTGCAACTTGGACCATCCGAGGAATTCTTTCGCTTGCTGCCGTGCGACACCCAGGAAATCGAGGGTGCCAACAGCATCATCAAACGTGTGCATTCATTGGCGCCAAACATAAAGCTTCCACTCATGAGTGCGAGAATCTTGATCAAAAAAGCACTTGGCGGCCAAATTTTGCATAGTGGCCGGCAGGCGCGGTTAGATGCTATTAACTATGCAGTGGAAACCCACCAACAGGCTTTGCAACAGTTTCAGCTCATTTCCGTGCCAGGGGATGTTGGCAGATTCCCGACGATCCAAAGGACTGACTTGCCAGAGCCACTGCCATTGATGGACGGCTGTGCAGATTCTGCTTGTGACAGTCAGCGCAACATGGCTGCCTCTCCTGATGGTGAAAATGTTGATGATAGTGATGATGATCTATCTTCCGCTTCTGGCGCGGATGGCAACCGTGGCAAGAAGGTCAAGACTGTCTCGAAGACAAAGGCTGAAAGAAAGCCGAGAACCCCTAATGAAGGTCATCCTGAGAAGTGTGTGTCTCGCTTGGTGGCGCTGTTGCAAGCGTCAGCTCCAAGAAACGCGTTGCAAAGTTCAGCGACCCGATGTTTCACGTTTGAGTTGATCCTTGTTTGACTTCGGCAAGCTTTCGTTTGATTTGCGTGGGATGATGTTTGTTGAGTGAACCTTTGACATTCCTTTTGGCGACAGCATGCGGAAGTAACCTAAGTAACTATTACGCTGAAAACCCTGCGCGGTGTAGCTAGCTCAAATGCTTTACAGAACATCCAGCCAAAGCCGCAGCCCATCCAACCCAAGACTGGAACTAGGAATGTATGAAAGAACATTCGCTTTTACAGCGAGATTTACAAAAAAACAAAATCGCATCCGTACCATTCCAAACCAAACGTGCGCATTGCCAGCTCAGTAACCTAAGCGGAACTTGGAACTCCGATGTTTGGTTTCTATACTTTGTTTCTTTGGGTTGGGTGGTGTGAGAGCATGCGAGGAACACTGTTGGTCGCCATGACGACGAGGGCCTCAAACATACATATTGGCAAATGTCAGCTGTTGTTGCTTCCCAATACTATTCTCAAAAGGAATGGGCTCTGGGTCAACTTAGTGCTGGTGCATGTGGCCAGCGTTTTTTTGAGGTGAAGCTGCCGTTGGCTTTCGTTTCCACCCCGGAACTGTTCCGACAGGTTCATGACCAGCTTCATTCAGAAACCATTTCCCTTGTAGTGACTCAGCATACTCTGCAGTGGTCTGCATCTAGCTTTGTACTGGCGGAAATCTCAGTTTCCAGGGTGACCACTAGAAACATGGTTTCAGCTTGCAAATGTGGCATTTTTGCCAAAGATCGTTGTAAGAAAAAGACGGCGCCGAAAGGGCCTAGAGTCACGAATGTTCCAAACCCTGCTCAACAGCATATGCATATGCCTCTTCCAGCGAACGTCCAAGCCGGTGATGATGACTCGGACTCGGACCAGTCCCTTCTTTCAGCACTGGCAGCAGAAATTGAAAAGTACAACGAATTTACTGATGATGAAAGGTTGGATGCAAATGCAGAGGCGCAAGCAGAAAACTCAAACCAAGATGGCCCTGGGGAGGAAGTGTTGCCGGCCAAAATCAATTCCTTGTTGAAGGCTGTGTCCGGTTCTGAAAGGTACAAAGAAAATTTGGGTGGCCCAATCGCTGAGAGTGTTGAGGCCAAACATGTTTCATCAAGTTCTCCCAAGGAGAATTTGGAAGAATTCCAGCGTCTTGAGGAACTCATCGATGCTGTGCATGTTGACCATGCAGTGAAACAGTTGAAGTCATCTTCGTCATCTTCGCGCAGTCAGCCTTCCAGTGGGGGAACCGGAAACAGTCAAGCTGATTCAGCGTTGGCCCGGGTGTCTGGCAGGGCTATTGCGGAGGTTCTTTCTGAAGTGGGCAATGTTTACTCTGGCTTGATTGACCCGGAAGAGCAAGCCACCGAAAGTTTGCTCAACCTTGTTTCCTCTCCCGGCCAAAGCTTCCATGCGCCTGATGGCCAGGAAACATCGTCCTCCAGTGGTCGCGGCTTGTTGGCCAAATGGGCGCAAGAATTGCGCAAAACCGGTGAAGCTTTTCATGAGCACGAAGCAGATTTCTTTCCTCCATACGAAAGCTTTGGCAAAGAATTGGCTAAAGCCATCAGTTTGGTTCAATTTTTAGATCAAGAGACCTCAGCCATTGATCCGCTGAAATCTGCAGGGCCCGCAAAGGTAGCTGGTGCCTCGAGGGATGCTGGGGAAGATTCTGAAGCCTCAGAGGCTCACGTGAGACCTACACTGATGCAGTTTGTGAGTTGGGATTTTCCAGAGCCGCCCGATATGATTGGAAGGCGCTTGCGAATAGAATGTGCCCGGTTTGTGTGGAAACCGCCCAGCCGCAACTTGAAGGATGATGCGCTGGGCTCTTGGTTCCGAAACGATTGTGCAAGGATTGTTCTGGTAGCTTGCTTTGAAAGGTTTGCAGACTTGCCTCATAGAACGGTTCTTTTTGGGAGTCAGCCCTGCAACTTCATCACATCGCATCAGTCATCCTTTAATCCTTTAACTTTAGAAGCAACATTTTGTACTTTGTTACTTTGTTTGTGTGCCGATTTATGCGACGTTGGGTTTTACCGGGCCGTGACTTAGGCGAATGTTGGAGCTCGTTTGGTGAAAGCAAAGGGGCAGTTTCGCACCAATGTCCCAGAAGCCATCATGCGGATATTTACTGCTCTCACGACTCTTACCCAGGGGGCGTCGCTTGAAGGCGACTACTGCTACATATGTGGGTATTGGTCCGAGTTCTTGTGCCCAACGTGCTCCCTGTGGAGCCATAGTGAGTGCTGTCAAGCTTTGGCAGCCAGCGCTCTTTCCAAGACTGGCCAACTAGTTTTGCCTTCAGCTGATGCTGGTGGTTCCCGCAGCACTGAGTGTGAAATAGCAGGAGGCGAAACAGAGCTGACAGAAGCTGTGGTTAAAAACTACACGCAGCTCAGCTCTGACGCTCATGGCAAGTTCGTTGCGAGTTTGGTTCGATTCGAGCGAGCGCACCAGCCAGGTGAGATGCCCCATCTCCATCTGTCTGGATCGTCCTGTTTGCTTTGCCGGGTTGCTCTCGACTACAATGGCTACAGCTCTTTGAAGACTTATCCGCCATGAGTTTTAGACTTTCTGAGAGTTTGCTGGGAAGACTTCGTTGAACAGTTTCCGATCACACAAAGCATACAATAAATCAATCCAGCTTTCTGTGCACATATGCACGCAGGATACTCGATATGTATATATGTATATTTTCTATTTCATATACTTGGGATTGTAATGGTTTTAAAACCCAAACATGGACAAACATTTATACATTCTGAACTTTTTGAAAGATCGATACATGTATGCATTCTTCCTGTTTGAAACCACGTCAGTGGAATTGAATGTGCTCTAGCTGAAGACATTCGCAAAGCGAATGAAGATTGGGGGTGGGATGGTTTGTGGTTTCCAGATTGCGCTCGCTGGAGCCAGGGCCCACGCAGAATGGAATTGATTTTCAAATGGTTATTGTTGAAACAGTGGCAGTCTGAGCCAAGCAAAGTAATCATCCCAATCCGATCCTATCTCAGCCCGCAAGCCTTTTGGCATCGTGCGGAAGTTGAAAACATGTATGCAGAAGTGCAGGTCCGGTGGGCCCAGCCATGAACTATAACCATAGTGATACTGTGACAAGGTATGATGCACAGCAGCCGACAGCCGTATAGTTTTTGCGAAGTTCGAGCCACTGTTTTTTTCCAGCGGCCGGTGTGTAGTCAGTGCTGCGCACGTCGTTACGTATGTTACGTGGTAAAGCTAGGTAAAGCTTACGGTTTGGAGCTTTCTGCGGTTCGAATGGAAACAGTTTTTGAGCTCTCAAACCTTCCGCCTTCACGACCGTGAGCCTAGTGCTGCTTGCCAACCGAATGGCAGGCCGATTGTCGAAAATGCCATTGCCTGACGCCAGCCCAGATTTGCAGGTCCAAAATCAGGGCAAGAAGGATAAAAAGGCCAGGAAGCTGGTGGTCATTGGCTTTCACCTTGAAAGTCACACCTTTTAGTAGAGTAGATTTACTTGGCTTCCGTACATGTTATGTTTTCAAAAAGCGGTCAAGAGCAACAGTTTTTTCCGTATCGTCCCTTCAAGACCACAGGGTCAAGAAATCAAAGATGTCCACGCGTAACGTAGACTCATCAAGGCTTTATTTTTGTCAATTCTTTTCGGGTTAGTAGCTGGGTGGGGTTTGGTTGACGCGTGTTCAGTTGCTTCTTGTTGGGACGCTTGTGCGTAAAAGCTGTGGCGCCAAGACAGACTAAGACATCATTGTCGCCTATCATGAGATTGAAAATAGCAGTGTCCACAAATCAGAGCCAATGATTGGAAAAGCGAAATAGCGATCAGGGTGATGTATGCAAATATGCATGAATGCCTGTATATGTGTTTTTACTAACGTGTGTGCATGTACGCACGTATGTTTTCTTGTATGTATGTATGTATGTATGTCTGTATGTATGTATGTATGTATGCATGCATGTATGTATGTATGTGTGTATGTTTGTATGTATGTATGTATGTATGTATGTATGTATGTATGCATGTATGCATGTATGCATGTATGCATGTATGTATGCATGCATGCATGTACGTATGTATGTATGTATACGTGGTGTATGCGTTGTCTGTATGTAGGTAGGTGTGTGTGAACGTCCTTGTGCATGTTTGCGCATATGCGTCGTATACGTGGTGTATAAGTGCGTGCGTGTATGTGCAGGCGCCGTGCGTGATCATATCGCGTGCGTGTGTTTGTGTTGCGTGCGCATGTGCCTGGGTGCATGTTGTGTAGGCATGCCAGATCGTGCCCGGTATTCAGTTATGCGGGCATTTTGAGAACTGAAGACGGTTGGACAGCTAGGTACATATGTACATATGAGCAACCTGGGAAATTTTTAGTTTTCGAATGGCTGTTTTTTCTGGGAATTTGTTTTGATATGCAATGATGCAGCTTAGGCTACTTGATACAATAAAAGAACACGAAACACAAAGTGTTGAATATCTATGTTTCACCATTCCAACCCTTAAAGAAATGGAATTAGCCCATTGCCAGTCATGGGTCCAGCGCAAGCGCAGGTGGCCCAAGGGTCTGCGCTGGCCACCTTGTTTATTCAAACTTTTCAGAAGAAGCGCAAGTTCGGCGAGGAGTGCGCTGACACCTCGATGTCTGCGAGCGCTTCAGCTTCTACGGGTGCTTCAGTGACTTCGTTTAATGCAGCTGTGAGTATGTCAGCCACGTGCGGTTCCAGCTCTTCGGGTTCTGGAGGTCTGTCTCAAGCAGAAGCTACTAAGCTAGCGCTAAAGAACTGACTTTAGCAAGCTGTCTAATCTTTCTGGTCCTACAAATTCAATCGCGGAGGAAACAAAACAAAAAAGGTACCATGGTCAAGTCTCTACTACTGAGGTGCTTGGTAGTTTTGTAGGTTGCTTTCCCAACTAGGTACCCGCGAGCTTTCCATGTACATGTACACATACACATATGCACATATACATTTGTACATATGTACAGGTGTGCATATATTGCATATATATATATATACACGTGTACAAAAATACATGCATTGTATATCTGTTTATTTGCATTGGCTTTCCAATCTCTTACCTTACCTTACACGTACTAGCTGGCTTTTCCAGCGAGAAAAGGAACCCTCCACACCACAAGCATTGTTTTCCCTGATGTTGAAAGGAAGGTTGTCAAAATTAAGATGCGTGTGATGTGCATGTCTTGCTTTTCTTCCACAGGAATGCAATAGAGGGGTCGGGATGTGGCTTATCAGGTTCAACCTGGCTCTCCCAGGTTGCTCGTCATGTGGGAGAAGATGGGCCAGAGTCACCGCGATCCCATGGGACATTGTCAGCTGACACATTGCTTGGTGCCTGAGCGCCCCCAGACTCCCCAGACTACTCCCACCTCGAACAATGCAAAACAAGCTGATTTGGGGCAGTTCTTTAGTCAAAAGAAAAGCCGACCAGAGCCACAACAGCCGAAGCCAGACTACCCGCACCCTTCGCCGTATGTGGATGGTTACCACGCCCCATCCATGGTTGACCACGCCACTGTGACATCTCTTGAGACCATGTTGGGGTGGCCCAAGCACTACCGCACAGCCCTCCAACAGAAGATGCCACCACATTTCTTGCAGTTCCTCAAAAACCGAGTTGAGAACTCAAGCTACTCAACGTGCTTTTCTGGAGTGGACGCTCCAGGGAGTGTGGCTGGGGCTGGAAATGGGTGTTCATTTGTTTTGACTGGGGGATGCAAATAAACCAAAAAGAAAATTTAACAATTATAGATACAGTAGTGTAGGGTCTAGGGTGAAACACTTTCCAAACATACGTGGTCAAAGCAAAAATGCACGCGGAACACGCAACGCAACGCACATTGTTTTCACAGGGTGGTCATGAAACCATGAGAGTGAATGGCTATGCTACATCCCCACATGTTTCCAACACTTCTTCAAGATTCATTGCTACTTTTACGTTGATGTGCATTGTATATACATTACAACTTAAAACCGATTCGCACCTTTCGTCTTGGCTACATTGTCGCGGCTATCCCACGGCATTTTTGTTTGTGACGTTCATATCTAGCTACCTGGTTCATTCTAGTTCTGGGGGCCGAGCGTTGTTTACCAAGGCCATGGCTATGATTGCGAATGACCTGCAGGAAGTCTTGGGTTTGTCTGCGCCAGTCCAGCACCCCCGTCATCTCAGCGCATGTGAGAGTGGCTCGGTGTGGCGTCGATTCTTCCATGATACATTCAAAAATGCATTAGTATTTTTATCATTCCGCAATGGCAAATCGGCTAGAGAGACGGGTTAAACCAAGTGGCTTCAACCAACATTACCATTAATCCAAATTAGTGATCTAGTCAAGTTGGACTTCGGACCTCCTTACAAGGCAGTGATGTTGGAAATGCAAATGATGCATCAGTATGTAAATCAAAAACAAAACCTTGGTACACACATGTACAGGTGAGCAGGTGAAAACAGGTACCACAAAGTCACGCTTTTGTCGTGGGTGATTTCTGACTATGTGTGAGTAATGTTCATTTGCGTCCAAAGTCCGCTTTATGCATTTGCGATACTGCATGTATTTGTGGAGCAGTGTATACCGTCTCCATATACTACTTTATTTTCAATGACAACCGGGCATTCAAAAAAAAACATGCTATACTAACGCAGGTTAGATAGGTAGATAGATGGATAGATAGATAGATAGATAGATAGATAGATATATAGGTAAACAAATAGATAGATAGATACATTAGGTACATAGGTAGATATATAGATGAACAAACAGACGGATGAGAACCAAAGATAGATTGATAGATTACATTGTTTGAGCAAACTAATCAGTATAGAAAGAACCAACTGTTGTGCACCCGCAAATTCACAAGCAAAGGCATGTATATATTAGAGTACATCAAAATTGTAAAAATACATAGTGACAGCACCAATGCATACATAAATAAATTGTTGATTCATGCCTATGCCTAATTGAAACATATGTGTACCACACGCAAACAAATAAACAAAATCTAGTCTGGATGCACATGTACACGCACACGCACACACACACGCAAAATATTTTCTTACATCAGCATTTGCACTGTGTTGTCATGTTGTGCATGTTCATGAAACATATGCTAAAACCATGCACGGTACGGCGGGATTCTTTTTAGCAGCGTGTCAGAAAGTAACTGTAGGTTTCGGAAGGCTCCGACAAGATAACAGACAAGCAGCAAGTGTTGGTTCCGGCAGGGTGCCGGAGTATAAGGGTTGGTTCCGGCAGGGTGCCGGAGGCTAAGGGCTGATTCCGGCAGAGTGCCGGAGGCTGCCCTGCCGGAGGCTGAGGGTTGGTTCCGGCAGGGTGCCGGAGGCTAAGGGTTGGTTCCGGCAGGGTGCCGGAGGCTAAGGGAAGGTTCCGGCAGGGTGCCGGAGGCTAAGGGTTGGTTCCGGCAGGGTGCCGGAGGCTAAGGGTTGGTTCCGGCAGGGTGCCGGAAGCTAAGGGTTGGTTCCGGCAGGGTGCCGGAGGCCAAGGGCTGGGCCCGGCAGGGTGCCGGAGGCCAAGGGGAGGCTCCGGCAGGGCGCCGGAGGCCAAGGGTTGGTTCCGGCAGGGTGCCGGAGGCCAAGGGTTGGTCCGGGCCGGTTCCGGTTGGCCCCGGCGGGGTGCCGGAAGCCAAGGGCCGGCCCCGGCAGAGCGCCGGAGGCCAACCCTTGGCCTCCGGCGCCCTGCCGGGGCCGGCCCTTGGCCTCCGGCACCGCGCCGGGGCCAACCCTTAGCCTCCGGCGCCCTGCCGGGGCCGGCCCTTGGCCTCCGGCACCCTGCCGGGACCGGCCCTTGGCCTCCGGCACCCCGCCGGGACAGGGCCGGCCCCGGCAGGGCGCCGGAGGCCAAGGGTTGGTTCCGGCAGGGTGCCGGAGGCCAAGGGTTGGTTCCGGCAGGGTGCTGGAGGATAAGGGCTGGTTTCGGCAGGGTGCCGGAATGTCGTTTTTGCATTAAGGCAAATTATGTTGTGTTGTTCGCCGGAATGGTTTTGCTCAAACCATGTATTTTACCATAATCAACTTTTGACTCTATTGATGCACATATTAGAAGTAAGAACATTGTACGATAAATCATTTGCATTTTGGCAATAACGCTGTGAAAAGTTCTCTGGGGGAAAACATGAATTTGTCGTGTTTTGATACAACCAGGTGTCTTGACAATCACCGAGTTGGGGCTTTTGTAGGCCAGGGACGGCTACAGAAAGCTTTTGTGAAGCACATGGTATATGATCATACGCAGAAGTATACATAGCATATTTTAATCTTGACCATATGCTTACTGAGTCTATGGTCCTTCGCAAAAAGAACTACTACGACACGTTTGCCGACCCCGACATTTGTACAACTCGGTCACCGACTTGGTTTCGGAGAAAGCCGTGAAGTTTCTGAGTGAAGAGACCAGCTACGAAAAGATCCGGGACTTTGTCAAGGAACAAAATTTGGTTTCAGGGCATGGGTATTGTCTCTTGCATGGAAAAGACTGTGTGCATCTTACTGCAGAGATTCACGTGGCCGGAATCATTTGCATATCTTGGTCCCCAATGGGCGATGGGAAAAAATCCGGCGGCAGCGATTACCCTCTGTATGCTAGCTGGGTGATCTGCCGCCGTCACTTCCAGGACATTTTCGTTTTGATTTGTTTTGATGGCACGTTCCATTCATGTGTTTGCTGACAGTAAAAGTGTTTGTTGGTGCACAGCCCTTTCAACATCATGTTGTCCCAAGGTTCGAGGTAACTCTCCATCAACATGGCTTCGTAATGATGTCTTGGGGAACCAAACCATGCCCAAGAGACTTTAGACATTTCAGTTCGTACAAAAAGCCCCAAATACCCCAAACATTTTTGGGATCATCGTCGCTAGATCCAACAAGTGTACATGACACTCTGCAGGAGCCCGTGATCATCTGGGAGTGCAGCGGCCGGTACGATGAGCGAGTGATGACCGATCACTTGGGTGACTTGTACGTATGCTTCTCCACACAAGCGAACTCGATTGACTTCGGCTTTGCTGGAAACAGGCCTCGCCGTTACGGCATGTGCCTTTTGAAGAGCGCCTGTCTCCCATGGTTTTGCAGTTTGAAGAACGTGATCAATCTTTTCCACCGTCATCGAACTGTGGGTTCCATGGCTAGCTTGATTTTAATCAGTTTTCGTGAGCTGAGCGGTAAATTTCACATACGGACATAAGGCATCCAATATGTTGTTGCATATTGTAGCTTAAGCTTGCAGTAAATACTGATTGAAGTGCGTTGGATCCGAAGTGGATCCAACGCAGTAAGGGGAGATAATGGTTCTAAAGACCCTGAAAGTCTGAAAGCAGCAACCCGTGATCCTTAGAAGTAATCAAATCATCAATTCCGTGGCCACAAAAGGTCGAAATCAAGAAGCCCAGAAATAAAGAAAGCATCCTTGTGCCGTGGGCCTCAGGTTTCGATATCATTCTTGTGGGGGAAGAGGCGCATCTCCACGCTGATTTGGATTGGGCCAGACAAAGGCCTAAGAGTTGTGCAACTTTGGCTGCGCCCATTTCAGAACGATGGATATGTAGCTGTAGATTCTAACTCCCTGAATCGGTGGCCGTTTAATCTTTTCTTTGTGGTCTTGGGCCTTGGGCCTGGACGGCGCAAGACTAAAGAACTATAAAACTGCTGTATGAGACGACCCCATTGAACGAACGCAAACACAGACAGACATAAGTTCACATATCCTTTTCGCATAAGAGAATTGTAACATATTTGTATATTGACATACCTCTCTATATTTATACATAAGTACACACCAGCGCACTTGCACTTAAAGACCATGGCACACACACACACACGGACCTATTCGGCGGGTGGCCGAACTTTAAACCGTTTTTCTGCACCGCGCGTGCGGACCCGACGCAGAACAACCCTTTAATTTTTTTGGGGACCCACTCGCACACACACACATATATATATATATATATATGTATACATGTACATACATTTACATGGTCACATGCATGCACGTATGTTTTTGTAAAAATTCTGTAGTTACATACCTGTTTAAAAACAAACATAGATACAGAG
>Ga0126342_10015080_pt1 | contig 13570 bp, 11 predicted proteins | sample Cyp1metagenome_FD_92528 | JGI IMG/M metagenome (GOLD analysis project Ga0126342, IMG submission 92528) | Coral microbial communities from Lord Howe Island, Old Settlement Bay, Australia - Cyphastrea 1 metagenome | ecosystem: Host-associated > Invertebrates > Cnidaria > Coral ...
AGCTCAGTGTGCACTGCTGGACCTCAACCTGGGACCTGCCCAGCTCAGTGTGCACCGCTGGACCTCAACGGCCAGATAGAATGCCAGAAGATATGCCAGATAGAATGTCAGATAGAATGCCAGTAACAAATCGGTAAATGTCATGGTGGGGATCACTCGAAGTAAAGTAAATTTTGTACACCCCCAATTTTGCATTTTCTATCTGTTTTAATTATTTAATATCTTCTGTCTTTGGGATATGTAGTATAGCTGGTTATATACCATTGTATAATATTATATTACCAAGATATCTTCATTTTCCCAATGTGAACCCTGGTCCATTCATGAATTTGCGTAGAGGGTAGCTCGTCCCAGGTGATGCCAAGGCAGACGTGGGAGATGCGACTTGGACGAGTTACTGTACAAACCTGCTATGAAAAAACTGGAATCAAATTTGCAGTTCACATCAGTTAACTATCCAAGATATCCTCTGGTAATTGTTTATGGTCTAGATGGCCCGTTGAGTGCCAATGAGTTAGCATGATTTAAGTATAATAAACACATTAAACATTGTGTTCCAGTTTGCCATGTAAATTACCAGAGGCTAATCCAGACTGATCAGCACCGAGGAGAGCTCTGCAGTGGGCCAACAGATCTTGAACTTCCTTCTGGGCCTCAAGACGTTGAAACGATGCTCGCCAGATCCAGCAGACTTTCTCTGGATTGGAAATTTGAACATCAACAACGTTGGATTTAACCATCACAGACCATCTCCACATGTGATTTAACCGTCAAAATGATGGATTTAACCATGAAAAAACAGGATTCACATTTAATGACAGAAGTTAGCCAATAACCAGTAGAATTTGGATTTGGGTTCAAAATTTGGCCCTCCCAAAATGGATGTATATGTTGGTGGTTTTGAGGTCCTGTGGATCCAGGATTGCCATGATTTACTCGGAAAAGACAGGGATCTCAAGGAGACTTTTCAGTAAAAACCAGTTAGAAACAAACTGTGTTTTTTTCTGAACATTTTTTCCACTATTTTTCCACTTAAACCACTATTATGTTCAATCCACGGCCTGGTTTTGCAATAGAATTCCTGATTCTTTTCCTGGATCATTCGATAGCCATGGACGGGAGATGTATATATAGATGTGGGGAGCCATGGGGATGTCGCCTAGATTTGGTGAGATCTGGGTTTGATGGTTTCCAAAACTATGCAAACATCTAAACACTGGCTTTTAGTCACATTGTTTTCAAACATATGGAAGACATGTATTATCTATGTATATATACAACTAAATACACGTTTAGATGGTTCTGATGTGAGATTAGTACGTAGTCGTTCTGATTGATGTTCAAGGCTGCCACGGAGGGAATGCATCAACAATCATGGAGATGATGGGATATGACTGGCAGCAATCATATGATTCCCCAGATATTCACATATTAATATCGTGGATTATTGCACAATATTCCCAGAATCAATATTAATATTCCCCAGATAAGATCGGATTCCCCTAATATTAGCCACCCATATATGGAACCATCGTTTCATAGGGGAACCACAGAATGGGGGTGTAGAAAACAACAAAAATGGGGGATGGGACTACACTCCATGGAGTTGGGGAATCGCGCAACCAGACATGCAACAAATAAAGGCTGTGATAGAAGCCAAACTGGTTGTTGATTTGAGTGTTTCGTACTGTATGTTATTTTCTTCCATTCTACCTTGGAGAATATCTTCTACTTCACTCCTACTCCTACTATTGTGATCTGCAAGACACAATTCCTGTAACTGTGCAAGCTACTTATCATGGCTGGGGTATCAAGCGCGCCGGATCTGTTGGCTGTTGCAGCACCCTATTGTAGCCTAAACTCGCCAGGAAAAAACTAAACTCCGAGAGGATCCAGTAATTTGCACATATCATCAGAGCGTATGATTTTCCAGGTACTTAGGTTCGATTACCACAGGGTACCCCATTTCGACCCATACCCACCTACGTATGCATACCAAAATGCATTCTTCATCATTGTCCCTGGGGTACCCCAAAACCTTCGGTTTTCCCGTTAAAGATTACCAATTGTTGATGATTCGGGGGTTCCCATTTCAGGAACATTCCATATTATTCAATAGCAAGTTTGGAGCATCCCGGCATTTTGACCCCCGACCATCATTTATCAAGTGTATTAAGTGTATCCCCTTATTTTTGATGATTAAAATCCCAATTTTGGCAACCCCAAAAAAGATACACAAATAATCACAAATCTATCCACGTCCGAATTTCCTCTAGGAAATGGGGTCGCCTGGGCGACAAAAAAGTGGTCATTTTCCACGTTTTTTTCCTTTATTACCTGGACCAGCAAACGAGCAAAAAAAAGGTTGTTTTGGCCAATGACCTTGTTTTTAGCCAATTGACCTGTTTTGGGGCAGATCGGGGAATTCAACTCAAACGACCCAAAATGGCAGAAATCTGGATTAAATCTAGTTTTCTATGTGTTTCCATGGTGTCCAATCCCATAACTTCACTTTCTCTTTCACCATAGCTACACTTGTGGCACTGATTGACCCCTGCAGTGTTTGACTGGATCCATGGGGCCTGCGCTTTCAGGCCTCAGCCCCCGCTCTGCTTTTCCTTTTTTCTTTGCAGGGTTGGTGCATTGTTCAGGGATTGGATGCCGATTGGCATAAATTTCAATGCTGTATGACACGTGTTGTTCAGATTCTGGCTCGCAAAGCTGTACCATCTGAGACAGGTGTGTGTTTGTCTGCGCGTGGGACTTCACGCATACAACTATTTAATTGGCGTCATTCACAAGACATAAGGCAGTCATGCAAAACACAAAATGATTCACAAGTATTCACGCCGCAGATTTGGGACAGCAGCTCCCCGCAAACAGCAAATCGTCAATTTTCAAGTTTTTTCGGACCAAAACTGCCCCGCAAATCGGGCGCAAAAACCCGCAATTCGCACGCAAAAACCAACAAACGGGCGCAAATCAGGATTTCTGGCCTGATGTGTTTTGACAAAATGTATTTTATCGCAGCAAAGCTAGGTTTAATGGCGAATTCTTTTGATTTAGCGAAGTGGGTCAGCCACTCGAAGACACACCAATAGGAGCCAATAGGTTGATTGCTGACTGCATAGCTGTAGTCATTCTTGGGATGCTTTTCAACACACTTAGTGGATCAGATTCATCTTCATGAGGCCCTGTTCTACGTTTGAGCAGGGGGTAAAGAAGTGCTTTTCAGTTAGGGATATCTTAAGATGATTTTCTTCGGCATGGCCCAGTGACTGAGGCTGGGGGTGCGGGCAAGACGAAGATCACATCGGAAGATGTTCACGGTTGTCACGTTCATGTCACCACCTGCTTTTTATATAACAAGACAGAAGTGTTTGTACCTTTACCGGCAGGAATTGCTGAAGGTTGGGTGATTTGATGTGAGGTGGCAAGAGACTCCACGTGTGGAAATAAGCCATGTTGAGATCGGGCAGACATGGCCCAAACCGGGCAGAATTACCATTATATTTTGAAACGGGCAGAAAACCAAAACGACCAAAATTTAATGGCCTTGTTTGATGATACAGGGAGGTGATAACACTAACTTCAACATGCAGTTGTGTTATTTGCCAACCATCAACAGCACCAGTAAATATTGCCAGGAAATTCAACACTACTAACTCTGTTGGTTGATAGCTAACACGTATGTATGATTAGAGTAACCCCCAAATAGGTCATATAGAACAGTGAATTATCACGAAGTTCAGTGGGACTTCACTATTCTATCTTTTGGAGGGTTTGCTATATAATTCTCTATGTCCAATCCATTGAAACCATGGGAAAAGTCACGGCATCAGCGGATCTGTCTGGATTTGCTTGTGCAATTGCAGCGCCCCGTTCAAGCTGCGGAAGCTTTGTGTCGCCTCGGGCGGGGGCCCCCGAGTGCGGGACAATTCTGGGCTGGTGAATCACGGAGCCGCCGAAAGTGATGCGGAGCGGCGGAGCCTATGGCAGCAGAATTGTGGTCGGGGCTGGTGGATGCATGCAAGCATCCACCAGTCCCGAAGAAGAGGGCCAGCGGCAAGAGCAATTGGAAGAAGTGGTGTGAGAAGAAGCTTCAGCAAAAAGAGACACAACACAAAGAAGCGTCGGCTGCCAGTGGTGCTGATAGCTCTGGGCAGCCTGGTGGAGAGGTGGACCGATCTGCATCTGAACAGATCGACGGAGGGATCTTTGCAGACCCAGACCTAGAGGAGAAGAAAGAGCCGCATGGGACAGTGAAGCGCCCCAAGAAACCTGTGGTGGAGAAGCCGCATGAGACAGTGAAGCGCACCACGAAGGGCATGGTGGAGAAGTCCAAGGTAGAGAAACCCAGGGTGACCAGACTTCGTCTAAGGAAACCATAGGAAACTTGACATATCGTGGCCTGGTGTGACATAGTGTGACTATGCGTGGTCCTTTATGGTCGTGTGAGAAATCTTGAGAAGATCGCCTATGGAGAAAAATTGTTGCAGCATGCCGTTCACCTGTCACCACAGTTGCAACATCTTGCGTTGCACGCTTCACTAGACAGAGGATAATTTTTAGAAGCTTTAGCAGGTGGCTGGCAAATTTTGACGAATCCGTTGTTTAATTTTCTTTTCACATATAGTTCCCACAAAGGATTTTGGCTTAAATCTCCAGCGATGCACTGTGCACATTGTATTTTGTGATTTCAAGGTTGTGAGATACCAGAATTTTTAATGCTCATTCAGATTTCCGGTGAATGCTACTGATCCTTTTAAGCCATTCTGATGAAAGGTAGATTTTATACGATATAGTCCACGCACACAGACATCTAGATAGATTAGATACGGTTAAATTATATTAGAGCAGAGTAGCCTTGATGAGTTTAGATAGATATAGATAGATTACGACGATTGGGTTAGATGCAGCATGATACAAATAGATATTGACAGATATATCATATATCTATCGATCAAGAAGGGCCGAGAGTTTTTCGATCAGCTGTCAATTGGATTCAGAATTTCGGGATTACCGCCAGGGCCTGAAGTTGTTGAGTCTGCGCGGGTGACCAAATAGATTCCTCATGGAGAAAATTCCATGAAGAAATAGGAACCCGAAATTGCGGAATTGGAAAATTGAAGCATGGCAGCCAACCGGCAATTGCACAGAGGGGGGGGGTGACCCTCACCCTCCACCAACAGGCCCCTATTGAATAGTGCAGCCTCACTTTTTTTTACGCATTTTATGGAAGTATATTTCTGAAACTAATCCCAGCATTTTCTAGATATGTAATCTGTCTCCTAGTTTGCAAAGGCATTTCTTAGAGATAAATGTCTGAACATAATCCGACACATTTTCTAGACATGCTTTCTGTCTCCAAAATTTTGTGGCATTTTCTAGACAAAAAATAACAAAACATGTTCGGTTTGTTTCTTTAAACATTGCATTTTCTAGACTGTTTTGATCCAAAGAAAAAACAAAAAATCGAGAATTTGGCCTCTCTAGAAAATGTGTTCCAAAGTTGATTTTAGTACCTCCCCCCTGATTTTTTATGCCTAGTCATTTTCTAGAAACATTTTTTTCAAACACCAGCATTTTCTAGACCACTTTCCAGTCTCTATAGAACAGGGGGGGTAGTCCAGGTGCCCGCTATAATTCGGACGGGGATACAAATCTCACAATTTGTATACCAAAATAGATGTACATCATGGTAACTCACTAAATTCCATCTTTTTATGTTGGTTAATATAGTATCAATATATAACTACCGTATAACTACTGCATGGTTACCATCGTTGAATCCTCTTCAGGAGATGGCGCGGAGAGTCGACAAGAGCTGGAGCAAGCCTTGTACGTGGCTCGGTTGGCGATGAAGTTGACAGCTGCAGATTATAAATGATTAGTCAACAAGTAGCCGGTCATTAATCAATCGATTAGCTAATCATTACTCATCATCAGAAAAAATGATAGGTTTGCGATACTTGAAGATGACAAAATCCCAAAGTGTTGTTTTTTGCTCTTTAGTTTTTTTAATGTAGAAACACGATGATTCAACAAACAAAAACAGGAGATATGGTGAATTTTGTGTATGCCGAATTCAACAACGCTGACTTCCAGGAGCATGGCCTGAAGTTTATGGAATCCTCAGGTTTGCAGTCCAAGGTTTGCCACATTTTATCAGTTTCAGTTGGTTTGCCACTTTTTGTCATCTTGGTTTTTAAAGTACTCTCTTCCTTCAACCCTTCACTCGATCCTTTTGGTTGATGTTGTGATTTGTGTTGGAAATTTTTAAGACTTTGATGAGGAACATACTAACGCTCGTGTTGGGAACATATTCCAGATCCTTGGCTGTAGAACCACTTGTTTATCCTAATCTTGATTGGGGGTGAGAGATTCATTTTGGTTTTGCCAGGTTAAACCCTGATTGCTTCCCAATCTTCTGGGTTCAATGCCGATTTTGGTTGGTTACTGTCAAAATCATGATATGTGTTCGAATAATATGGTATGAACATTCAGTACACCCATAAAAATGCCCTGAATCATGGGCAAAATGAGGTTTGACAATTTGAAACCACTCAGATTTTGGGTTTTTTCCATGGTTTTTCTCATGTGGGTTTCCATGGGCAAGGCGAAAAGATTCGAGCTGCTCTTCCCCGAGGAGAAGGTGGGATTTGAAGGGTTCAATCCACATCTCTTGGCAAAAACCCACATTTTTTTGGACACGATCTGGGGACATTCCAAGTTGTCCAGGTCAAATATGATCTAATTCTGTCAAATTTTCCATTTTTGGGTTTTATGGAAAACATATGAAGGTTTGAACTACACCAACAAACAAATCTAGATGTGAATGATTGAGTTTTGCCCTGAACATGTGAATTTAATTGAGACAAATTTAGATGTTTACTAGCCAAAATGGGCGTTGAACAAACAAAAAGAACGTGTGAATCCAGGAAAGAGGATTGAAGCATGAACACTGAGATTTTTTGCCAGGAAAAAGGGGGAATCTTACAAACATTTGCGAACGACACGTTTTTGTTTGATTAAATAAATGTATCTTATCTTTGGATGGTGAAAATTAAAAACACGAGTATTGTAGCCGATTCCTGGTTGAAACTCCCATGTTTCGATGTTTCCAACATCATCATCAGGAATGATAGATGATCCAGCATCGAGCTCGACTTTTCTAAGTCGTTCTAACACTGGTTGGTGGTTTGGAACATTTTTCATTTTTCCATATATTGGGAGTTTCATAATCCCAACTGACGAAGTCATATTTAGCAGAGGGGTGGCGAAAAACCACCAACCAGATCATTTCAAACCAGGAAAAATGTTCCCATCTGACAGCTGACATCAGCTGACATCAGCTGACATCAGCTGACATCAGCTGACAGCTCAGGCTCGGCAAGACACTCCTACCGCGTTGGCGAACAGGGCTCCATTACCTCAATTCCATGCCTTGCCGCAACAGCAGTGGCTCGGCAGTAACAGATGGAAGCCGATGGGTGTGTCATATCTATTACTATTAGATAAATCTATAGATATTCATTGATCTATACGAATATATATATATAATATATATATATATATAAAAGTCACTAGTCATATTCATATTACATACCACAATTCTCTGCACGACCCAAGTTGCCCTTATCCGGTTGCGCGGTGTGTAATTAAGAAGGAACATCTAGAACTACGTCGTGTTCATGTGCACCGCAGCAGGGCTTCGAACGATTCTGGCGATTTGCCGCCGGGTTTTATCGTGATTGCCAAAGATTCATCACATCTTGAGATGGAATCAAGGTGTTTTGCTGGTTTCTGGTTTCAAAGCGTTTCAAGTATACTTGGTGGTTCGCCCCGAGTCAATGGATTTGACACCAGTGCACAAACCCTATTTGCCCGACCAAAAAAAAGCATCTTTTCTGGGGTTAAGCCACATGATTCCTGGGAGCACCACCCTGGGGATGATCATCTGAACGATCGAAATATGGCAGTGGGTCAAAACCAATAGTACCCCTTTTTTGTTCACATCAAAATAGCTGGGATTTATGGATGTGAATAACCCCCTAAAAATGGTATTTTCATAGGTATTGATCCATACCCATATATTCATCAGAATGTTCATCGAAATTTCCAGTATATTCCAGTGGAATTGTTCTGTGAGTCCCATCTTTGATTTGATGCGCCCGTGTTTTGGCATAAAGCTCAGTGTGGAATCGCGTGGAATGACCGTCGTACACAGAAACAAAGAAGTTTCTGTTGGTGCTAGCCTCATCCATCAGCCTATTGCTGCCTTTTCCAAGAAATCCTTGAACTTTCAGCGTCCCAGCAACCAGTCACTGCAAGCGATAGATTGGTCCCTCCCGCGAGGCTTTTGAAGGAGTTCTTAATGTCCGGGAAGTTGCCCCTTGGCAGCGAGAAAAGGCACACGGTTGAAGATGGTTCTTCATCAGTATCATGGGGAAACGGCAGGCAAATGAGCAAGAAAAAAAACAACAGGCAAGTCCAGCAAAAGCACTACATCCAAGATTGATACTGCATGATACTGCGATTTCCATGTATATTGCAGGTATACCACGGTATACCCCTTAAACGTTTAAACACATGGTACTCCCCGCTGTTTTAGGGCGCCATGTTTTCCAGTAGTTTTCGATTTTCCCGCCAACCGATAGGTGAATCCCCACCATGAAAACTTTTGAAACCATATGTCTGGGCAAATTATAACGACCTCGCTGCGACCGAACCCTGGATCATGGTTGATAAGGGGAAGCATCCCAAATGGCCTTATTTCAGGTTAGTGAATCCAGATATGTTACAAGAAATAGCAACCCAGTCTAGATTTCAATTTCCAATCAACCAAGCCAATTATATATTGTCTACCAAAGCTTCGGTTTTGTAGTCCCAATCCCCTCAGACGTTGAGGCTTGGGGGTCATCAGTCTGTCGCGCACGTGTTGCTTGGTGATGGTGCTGCCATGACGATACATGGGTGTTTCCATAGTCATGGAGGATCCCCAATAGCTGGATGGTACAGATGGATGACTGGGGGTACCCCCACTTCGGAAAGCTCCAAATGTTGATTTAACCAACAGAAATGTTGCAACGATAAATGTTGATTTCTTTGGGCCAATCTAAAGGATTGGTAGTTAAACTAACCCTAACTAGTCATTTTGGTATCAATTTTGGATTATCTACGTTCAGCACCTAAGAAATTTATTTTATTTTTTGCAGTTAAGATGGACCATGATTTAACCAGGATCAATGAGAGTATATCTAAGGACTTGATTTGTTTCTGAACATGGCTGATTGAATGATGAGATTTACCCTCTGGTTATGACTAACATAGCTATGGAAAATCCATTATAAATGGAGGTTTTAATGGGACACTCATCATCTAGTATGGGGATGAGTATCATTGATATCAATTGGATACCATTATAGAAATATAACCAGTTATGTTTGATATAATGTTATATAGATTTATGACTTTCTAATTTATGGCAATGTTAGTTTTGACTAAAGATGATGAAGCAATGGATTGAGGGATAGCCTAGCTTTTGAGGTGCTTCTCCTGTGGGCCAGATGAGACACTGCATTCTGTTTTTCGGTGATAGCTTGAAAATTTCGGTTACTTCTGAATTCTTCCCAATTTTCCGTGAAAGTCCAATGTTTGATTCTGGCTGGTGCTTTGGAACATGAACTAAAATTCTTCCCCAATAGTTGGGATGATGATCCAATCTGACGAACTCCATCATTTTTCAGGGGGGTAGGTGGCTCAACCACCAACCAGGATTCATCAGGATCTCCATTTCCTGTCCCGGACGGTGAATTTCCTGGTACCCCCAGTAGAAAATTAAAATGCCAGGTGTCATCGAAAATGCCATGTGCTGTCGCCGGTTGCTGCACTTCCTACTCAAAAAAAGTAGTTATGTACGGACACCAGCGGAACCGATAGATGGTTTCGGTACTGTATATAACTGGTTGGTGGTTTGGAACATTTTTTCTTTTTCCATATATTATAATATATTGGGACTTGCATAATCCCAACTGACCTTCATATTTTTCAGAGGGGTAGGTATACCACCAACCAGATAATGATTATCAATTATTACATCCCCATGTTTTCTCGAGAACTTCCCATATCTTTCAAGGGTGTTCTGGGTGAACTTTTTATGTTCATCACGTGTTCGGATGGTTAGTCGCATGTTGCCATGTAAGCCTTGCTCAGTCTTTGCGCCAAGATGTGTCCCTTTTCTTGTTTTAACTGAAATAGCTTCAGTTTCACCCATCCAAGTATAGTGCAGATATATCTGTCATAGTTCCACACGGTATTTGTCCATTGGTAGTCAAACACGGCTTGCTGGAAAATCCCATAAAATCCCCCATGTCACGGAGGATTTCCCAGCTATAAAGCTCCATGTTCATGGGAGTCCAGCTTGCCATGTTTGAATGTCGAAGAGTAACCATTGTGAACATGAACAGTTGTTAACAAATGAGCCACGTTCTAAACCCTTGTGTTCATGTTAAGCAAGGGGCCCCTTGTAAGGGTGTGGCGTAAGCAAAACTGTGCGCGTAAGCCAGCGTAAGCTCCGCGTAAGAAAAGATATGTGCGTAAGCAAAACCTGTGCGCGCGTAAGCAAAACGGAAGCAATGGCGTAAGCATTTCCTTATTTGGTGCCAGGATGTAAGACATTTAGAACATGGCTCAAATGTTGATCAGTACTATATAACCAATATTAACCACTGCCCCCGAATATTAAACACCCCCTTAGAAACCATGGTTTAGTAGGGAATTTTCACATACTTGGGACCATGCAATTGGAGTGTTATTAGGATGGGATTAACCAATATCATGGTTTTCCACCAATATTAGGATGCAATAAATCACCAATATTGGGATGGTTAACCAATATTGACCCACCAATATTTTCACCCACCACCAATATCAATCCCCTTGTTTACCACCTTTGTTGGTGGGTGGCTACAAACATGCCATGTCCACCGGTCCCATCCCGCGACCTCATAAGGAAGTCATCCCCACATGGCCGCAACATTTCAGGTTAGTGAAACAATTATAATTTACCCAGATAAGATACCCTCTGGTAAATTAACATAGACCCTGAAAATAGGCTAGTTTGAATGGAAACTAATCTTCCAACCCCGATGACTGCCAGGGTCTATGTTAATTTACCCAGATAAGATAGATATTATGTATATATATATAACACATGTAACATGTCGCATGTAATATGCAATAGGACTTTGTTTGAATTGTCCGTGGGGGATCTCGCCAGAGAAAGCGCTGCTTCGAGGCTGTACCCCGAAGCAGTGCATTGGCCACAGCAGTTGGGCGGTGCGGAGTCTTGGCATGGTAAAATCCAATTTGTTTAATTATAACATATAGCATATATGTATATAAATGATTATATATTGGTATCAACTATAATTAATCCAACTATTAATGTATCAAATTATATATTGGTAATATTATAACCATTAATGTATCAACTATAAATCCAACTGAGCAGTGTCAAAACAACCATTCTTTGGGAAGGTGAATCCCTTCCCCCCATTAGACACCCATAGGGGAGGACATCAATTTTTTTTGGGGGAGGTGTTTAGTATTAGGCGCTTGGGATTATTGATTAACTGATATTAACTGGTTGGTGGTTTCAAACATTTTTTTATTCTTCCCATTGACGAAGTCCATCATTTTTCAGGGGGTAGAAACAAACCACCAACCAGTGGTTCTACAAACCTATTGAAACGGGATCATGAATCCATGGTTGGAAAAGATGTAAACCAGGCCAGTTCTGCTCGCTGCTCCGCTGGTTCCCTATGGGAGTCTAATTGTCATTGGATCCCCATTAAATCCCCATTGGATCCCCATTATCTCAGGATAGTTGGAATAAAATTTATATATTCAGTGTTGATATATATATATACATAATCTAGTTCTCATATTTTGCTGCATGTTTATTATTATTATATATATGATATATTATAGATAGAACATATCTAATTATAGTTGATACATCTTCATTATTTGCCACGATGATCAGAGTTCAATCCCCTTGGTTGACACCCTCTGGTTATTTAACATATAGATATGGAACATATTGGACCATGAATATTCAGAGGGTAAATCATATATAATATTATATAATCATATCATATTTCTATGGGCCATGACCATGACTTCCATGAAACTATGTTAGATAACCAGAGGGTAAATCATGCCGTTCTACTGTAACTTGTTTGGGTCACCAAAAAAGACTTGATTCTGTTGCAGAATCGATGAGTGAATATCATCATCCCGTGGGCTACCCAGAATATCATAGAATATCATGTAATAATCAGAGAATATCGAAGTCTAAATAAACTCTCAATCAATATCAATCAATCTCACACAGAGATAGAATCAATCTCATACAGTATCATACACTATCATACTTATACTTATACTATATCCATTCTAAAAGAAACAACATGTTCATCCCAAGAAGGAGATTATTCCGAATACCCAGGACGAGGACGAGGGCAAGCGGGACTTGGGCACCACAGGAGGCACAGTGGCACCAAGCCGTGGGCTTCTCTCTAATCTTTTTTTCCCAGAATGGTCATTTCAATCAGATAAGCAGGGCCGTTATGATACACCATGATAAACCATGACAAACCATCAGGATTTTCCATGGGTACCCTATTTTCAGATCCATATCATACCCGTTTAATGGTTGTTGCAAGAGAAATCTGCATGGCACCGTGAGATCCAAGAGGATTGGCGCCACTGAATATATTTTAAGGAGTTGAGTGGGGTTTTGATAGGACGTATCACCAAACATCATTATGTGGATGTGTGTGGAAATGGGTGATTTACCATCCAGTTAGTTATAGAGTGATAGCTATTTACTGGGGTTTTTGATCAACTACGGGATTTTTGGGCACCCTCTCAGACAAACCCATGCAGATATGTCAAGCACAGTTCTAGTCGTCACCAGATATTGGGATGGAACTGACGCAACCGACTCCCAATTTGGGATTGGGGGTGGGTCCAAATCTATTCTGGTTGGTGGTTTGGAACATTTATTGTTTTTCTATATATTGGGAATAGTAATCCCAACTGACTAATATTTTTCAGAGGGGTTGATTGGGTATACATCGAGTTACACCAAAAATGCTGCTTCCAAAAAATAAACTCAAACTCAAAGTTTATTCAATCCCCAGTATATCCATATTTGTTGGTTGGTTAGTCATATACCCTCTGGTAAATTAACATAGACCCTGAGAATAAGCCAATGTTTAATGGACACTCATCTTCCAACTCCTATCTGCCAGGGTCTATGTTACCAATTCTATAGTTTTCAAGGTTTTATGTCGAAAAAAATCATTTTCCCATCATTTTCCCATCATTTTCCCAGAAACATCATCATTTTCCCATCATTTTCCCAGAAAAATCATGAAAATCCTCATGTTCCCATCATTTTCCTAGAAACATCATCCATTTCCACCCTTCAAAAAAGGCCCATTTTTGGTGGACCTTCCCTGCCCCAGGCTCCGATGGTTTGGAGCTGCGGCCCAGCACG
>Ga0126342_10015081_pt1 | contig 13570 bp, 19 predicted proteins | sample Cyp1metagenome_FD_92528 | JGI IMG/M metagenome (GOLD analysis project Ga0126342, IMG submission 92528) | Coral microbial communities from Lord Howe Island, Old Settlement Bay, Australia - Cyphastrea 1 metagenome | ecosystem: Host-associated > Invertebrates > Cnidaria > Coral ...
ACCTGCTCAGCTCAGTGTGCACCGCTGGACCTCAACCTGGGACCTGCTCAGCTCAGTGTGCACCGCTGGACCTCAACCTGAGACCTGCCCAGCTCAGTGTGCACCGCTGGACCTCAACGGCCAGATAGAATGCCAGAAAAGATGCCAGATAGAATGTCAGATAGAATGCTAGAAGATATGCCAGATAAAATGCCATGAGATATGCCAGATAGAGTGCCAGAAGATATGCCAGAAGATTTGTCAGTAACAAAACGTATAAATGTCATGGTGGGGATCACTCGAATTAAAGTAATTTTTATTATTAAGGGTTTTAATTTAATAATAAGGGGAAGGTTCGAAATCCAATTTTTGGCAATATTTTAATTGCGTTATATAAAGAAATTGAATTGATTTTGAGATCGGAAAAATAGTTTTGATTATTAAGGGTTCTAATTTTATCAAAAACGTTCCCTAATAATAAATACCACCTACCTGCCGTGTTCAGTAATAAGGGGGGGGGCGGCTTTTAGTATTAGGAGGAAGGGATTATTTTTGAGCGTTCAAGCCTGATTTTTGAATCTTGGGCTTGATAAATGTGTGCTCAAAAACCTTCGAAACACACTTTGGACCAAAACTATCCCTGGCGCTTCTCCCACAAGATTTTGCATTTATTCTTTTTGTCCTGGCACTCCGCTTATATTTCATCCATGTTTCCATTCAAAACGGAACATGTCTGTTACACACAGGCTTGTTGTGCACAGATTGTGTTTTAAGAATTTCTTTGGGGTTATCGAACAGCATCAAATCAAAACTTCAAAACTGAAGATTGGTGGTGATGATGAGTTTGAACGTTTGATCATATTTGGGGCGGAAGGAAATGGGGTTGTCCAAAATATTGTATTTTATATATCTATCATTATCTATCTCTTGGTCCTTCTCGAGATGGTCAAATGCAAACTCATTGGTGCTTTTATATATTTTAATATATCCTAACATTCTTGGAAATGTGATTATGGTTATAATACCTATAATGTGTCATCATGGCACCACACTGTGAGTGCAAGCATTAAAAAAAGAGAGGGCTGTAGCAGGCTGGCAGCAGTGATAGAATGTAGGCGATGGCAGCAAAGGTGAGAGTGTAGCGTAGTGTAGCAGCAGGCGTGGCAGTAGTAGAGCTAGGGTGTGGCAACAAGGGTGGCGGTAGGAGAGCTTAGACGTGGCAGTAGTAGAGCTGGAGCGTGGCAATAATAGAGCCGGGGTGTGGCAACAGCCATGGCCTGTAGCAGAGCCGTAGAATTGCTGAGGCGTGGCAGCAGTGTGGCGGTAACAGCTTGTAACTGACAATTCTCCACACAAAAAGGTACCAGGAATCCCCAGGCCCTAAGGAAAAGCATGATTCTTCTCTTCTCTGACTGCTATCACCAATGTTGCTGCATCTGTCCAAATTATTAAAAAAGGATCCGGCAGAATGGAATGGCGGGTGGGGCACATCCTCTTGCAGAAATGGCCTGCCTTCTGGCCCATTGGCGGTGGCTCTTTCTTCGCAGCAATAGGAACTGAGAGCACGAAGAGATATGGAAAGATATGGCAAGACACAAAACCGAGCAAAGAGAGCCACGGTGGTGAACCCAGGAGCCCCAGCAAATAAGCGCATACAAAGAGAATCGGGACACCTCCTTAACAGTAGATGAAATCTGCTCAGTCCATAAACCCAATCTCTAAACATCCTGCCTGTGTTGAGAAACCTCTCCAAGCCAAAAGAAGAAGCTACTTTGGCAAGGCACCTGCCGCTACATCCGAAGAGCGAGGAATGAGTTCTCATGTCAATGCTGCAGAGTATTTGCTTCCAGCAGTTGAAGAAGCCGTGCGATTCTTACAAGCACGCTCAGCAGGGAGAAATTGTTTGCGAACGTGCCTCCAGAAATTCTTTTCCGGAATGGAAGGGAGGTAATATGTAGCTGATGAAAATGGTTTCCCTAACCAATTTCTGTTGATTTTAGCGGATCGAGCATTCTTGGCCTGGTTTCTGTCCAGCATCGCACAAACTCAAAATAACCCGCACAGAATATCACAGAATGTCACTGGCTCCCGCATGACATACATGACCTGTTAGAGATCAGGGCGGCTGCTCTTCTTTGCCGAAGCTCCAGTGGACCTTCCTGCGGAGAAGGTTTCAGCTTGGGGGCACGAGTTGAATCACAGTTAACCTATGCACATCTTGTGGCGGCACCTGGCCTCTTTGCACTCCAAAGTCACTGCGATGAAAAAAACAACCTTGGCAAGGTGCAAACCCACGACTAAAGTATGACAGAGCCGGAGAGAATACATAATGGGCACCGAATGACCTCAAACATTCTTTTGTGGCAGGTGCTGATGCGCAAAAACTCAACACATAAAATATACATGAAATTTGCAGAAATAATCGAAGACAGTTTAGAAGTCAAACTTCCGACAATATGGACAGATGAAAAAGCAGAGGTGGAAAGAATCAGAGAGGAGAAGAAGAAAGAATATCAGAGAAGAAGAAAGTCAGAAAAAAGAAGATGCAGGCACGCGCGAAAAGGTAGAAAAGTCGCGATTCACTCTGTTTTTCTAATGAGTTGTGGCTCTGGAGGGTCGAAAAGTAGGCTCGCTAAAGCGGCGGGCGCGGAGCCATCTGGCCAAATGAGAGATGAAAAATTGCACGTCGTTGTGGCACGAAGCACATGTCAATGTCAAAAACACAATTATCGGAGCACTTTTGGAAGTTGAGATGTTGAAAAAGCGCACGCCGTTGTAGCGCGAAGCGCATGTCGAAGCGAAAAGTGTAAAGGCTGATGGTCTCAGACCGCTTTTTGGAAGTTGAGCTGTTGAAAAAGGAAAAAAAACACACCGGGTTCGGAGCACTTTTGGAGGTGGAGATGTGCAAAAAGTGCATGCAGTTGCGGTGCGAAGCACATTTCCAAGTCAAAATGGTAAAAACACCAAATGCTCGAATCACTTTTGGACGTTCACGACACGACCACAACAACTACAGCTACAAGTACAACTACCACTACAAACACAACTGCCAGTACCCTATACAACTACAACTAAAACTACAACGGACACTAAAACTACAACTACACTACGTTACACTACACAAATTACACTACAACTACAACTGTAACTACAGAAATAACTACACTAATTACAGTATGCTACAACTACATACAGCTACAGCAACTACTACACTACATTACATTACACTACTGTACGCTACACTAATGACACTATATACGCTACACTACACTAAATTACACGACGCTACGCTACACTATAGCTACGCTACACAACACTACACTTTGTACACTACATTAATCAATAACTATGACTATACATTATGTTAGTTACGCTACAACTACAACTACACTACACTACAACACACTAATTACACCACTACCACAAATACAACTGCAACAACTACACCGCAAATACAACTACAACAACTACACCACAACTACAACGACAACAACAAGTACTACAACTACTACAACTACTACAACTACTAAAACTACTACAACTACTAAAACTACTAGAGCTACCACAACTACAACTACAACTACATTACGCTACATTACACTGCATTACGCTACACTACCCTAGCCATAGTACACTGATTACACTACACTAGCTACACTACACTACGCTACAGCACAAAACGCTACAGCTACAACTACACTAATTACACTACACTACAACTGAAGCTGCGCTACCTTGCACTACCTCGCACTACACTACGCTACGCTACACTCGACTACTCTACGCTACACTACACCGCACTAATTACACTTCGCTAGTGAAACTACAGCTATAACTACACTACACTACAACTACAAGTACAACTACAAGGCAACTACAACAACTACTACAACTACTACAACTACACTACACCACACTACATCCAGCTGTTGTGGTTGAGGTGACCACTGCAACCACTCCAAAAGACACAGCTCCAACCAGCTTTCGGTCCATCAGTGGGTTTGCTCTGCCATCCATGCATCACAACAACTCACCCTTCCTATAATTTCCTATCTTTGAAACTTCCGCCACCGCCTTGTGCGGTACTACTGGTATACATGAGTTTTAAGCACTGACAAGCAAGCACAGCGCGACAAGTACCAAATACCAAGGATGGCATCGGACCACATGGGCCCCTCAGTGGAGCAACTGCATCGCCCAGCCAAGCAAGTCGAGTGAAGTCATACGGCTCTTCTGCGCCAGTGCCTGTTGTTGCCACCTCCAGAATCCATTCCATCTCGACCTATGGCATGACTAGAAGAACACGAAGTGTAACAGCAAACGCGAAGGATTGCAAGGTATGAATATCAGGGCTCTGCGCCACCACTGAATCGTCTTATTTCAACTTTACAGCTACAGCTTCGTTTTGCAGAAGTTCCTGGATATTTCTGATGCCTTCGAAAGGAGATGAGAGGCGGTCTCCTTCCAGGGTTGGAACTCGACTCACAAACCCAAAGCGACATCAGTCAGATCCAGGTTCTCTCAGGAAAAGGCTTCGTCAGAAGCAAGTATACTGATGTTTGCAGCCTTTCGAAGTAGGGGTTGTGACGTTTGTGACCTTTGGCTGCTATCGGGTTTTGTGACTTTAACGGCTTCAATGAATGAGAGGTTCGCAACCCTATATGTAAAATATCAACTGGCGGGACTCCCGATAGCGCGCTAGACTCAAGGGACCTTTGATCCATAAAGGCCCGGAGAAACACACACGCACACAGCATTAAACATGTACAAGTTTCGCAACCTGGTATCGCCTATCGAAATCTAGCACAGATTAGCACACATCCTACTTTACAGGTGTGAAACTATGAGAAATGAATTTAGCCTGATTCCTGCGTCTTTTTCTCTTTCTGGGCAAGTTCTATGCAGTAACGGTTCGTATGTAGAACCGTCAATGAAAGGTCAGGCTTCATGGGTTTGGTCAGCAATCTGCCACCATGGTAATAAGCGTATGGATCCAGAGAAGTTTGTCTCCTCCTTCTGGAAACTTCTCGCTGGTTTCCCTGTCATCTTCATCTCGGAATGACTTTCGCATAGATCTCATTTCAATCTCCAAAGGTTTGTCTTGGATCTTCGCCAGGAGGTGTGAGTTCAAATCAATCACGAGCAACAAACCATCACAGAGACTTAGCTGCGGACAGCGTCGATTTATGGTTGGTGCGGTGCTTGTTTGACTTTGCATTTATATACTTTTTGTTAAGGGTTTTATGTGTCATTCTAGGGCTTAGTTGGAGGTGTTTGGATGTTTGTTTCTGGTGCTTCTTTCAATATGTTTTAGGGATGTTCATGCAGTACGGCTGGTTTAGTTTAGGTTTTATCGAGGGTAGGTTTGTGGCCTAATCAAGGTTGCTCCGGAGATCAATGGATGAGGACCAGGATGAGGAGGGTAAAGTAATTGTCCCTGGGTCCGTCGGTCTGACCCAAGGACCCAGAGGGGACCAAAGAGGATGAAAGGACCAGAGGACGACAGGACCAGGGGACCAAAGGATCAGGGGAACCTGAAATTGTTTTTCCAATAATTTTATACTTTTTTTCCAAGGTCCTAATTGTTTTTCCAGGAAGGAAGCGTGATTTTTTTCCGCAAATTATCCGTTCAAAATGTCTTCGCAAATTGGCTGGCAAGTCATCTAGCGAATCTCTTGGATCTGGCCATGCTGATGGTTGTGATTGGTGTGTCCGCGGCTCTCCCTGCTGCGAACTGGGTTCCTCCCATTCGTGCGACTGCATAACTCCTTCCAAAATGGGGGTGCTCGCAATTTCTCCGGGGAAAATTGACGGGTACGGATCTGGCCGCTACCCTCGTTCTTGAATTTTCCGGTCACGGTCCTGGGTCTGACACTTCTCAGCCGGAAAGTCGTAGCGCGTCTAGCCCGTGAACTTTGACAAGCTGGTTTCTCAACCTCGTCATCTAGCGCATCATCGTCATTAAAGATACCAACCGGGTTTGGAATGGGGAATCGATACGCCAGCAGGATTGACTTCTTCATCCTCTGCAATTGCCTCTTCCTGCTCAGCATCGGGATCCGGAAGCCTCGCATCAACGAAGCGCTGGTCCTCTCCAACCGGGAGTGAAAGGTTCTCGATTCAGAATGGATCTTGCAAGTGCTTCAGCATCGTTTGCAAGAAGCAAACTAGTGAGCAAGTACTGGGGTGTTTTCGCAAATTACCCACACGTCGCGGTCACCTTCGTGTCCTATCACTGCACACGAGATGCCACGCTCCATCTAGTCTTTCCTCCGGTGCTGTTGTCCTTACGGAAGCAAACAATGCCCTCCAACGGAGTCCTTCATTGTGATTGGGCTTGCGTTCTTGAGCATTGCTCTTTGCACACGCCTGGAAGTATCAAGTTGCACTTAAGCTTGGCGAACTTCGGCTCGTGCAACATGTTTCAAGAAAAAGACACTTTCAGGATCCACTTGCTCCTCAATGGCTCCTAAGTCAGCAAGGGATTCCTCATTGAGGATATAGAATTAGAAGGAAATCCTCGAGGGGTTTGTCCTAGTACCCATTGGCATGGGCTGAATCCGCCGTGCCTGGCAATGCTATTCTTTACACATCCTACTTTGTTCAAGACAGCTTGGGCCTGCTCAAGTCTGTAAGGTTGTGCTTCAGCACATGTCTTCTTGAACAAAGCTTTTGCTATGCCGCCATGCCCCTCAACACGTCCAATTGCAGTCGGGTCTCAAGTGGTGCTGAACGGACTTGCACTCCATGAGCTCCCAGGTATCGGTTGAGGATTCCCCTGAAATGAAATCCTCGGTCACTCACAAGTTGTTTCGGCTGTCCGGCCCAAGAGAACCAACGAGCACTAAGTGCCTTGAGTACCTAAGAACTCGTGGCGTTTTTGCCTTTTCTGGTCACATGCAACAAGTGGAATGTTGTGCCCATGTCAACCATGTTCAACATGGTGTGGCATCTCCCGGCAAAGTCGAATCGGTATTCATATGGCAACGAAGTCTTGTGGCTTCTAGGCTTGTCAGCATTGTCCTCGCATGTCGTGCAACGGTGCAGTTCACAACCTCAACACAAGACTTTTGACCTCTAGCCGCCCTCAGAAGTTTGATTCAAGGTTTTTGGAGCAATGGTAAAATCGACGACGCAACCTACGCACAGCTACCTGACACACCCGTGGCAGCTTGCGCCATGCAGCTCGGCGTTCGGCTTCTTGCTGTGGTAGTCCTGCCACGTCAACGGTGTCCAACAAAATCTGTTCTGCAATCATGTTTTCACTCACATGTCCCTGGTCCATGTCTTCTATAGCAGAGTCCAGAAAATCTTGCTCCCTGGCTTCTTGGATCATGTCGGCAGGAAATGCTACCCGCATCATGCTTTTTATATGACATTCCTCACCCAGATGCAAACTTGTTCAACAAAGTCAAAAGTGAAGAGATCTTGATGGTCCTTTTGCAGGCCATACTATGGATCTCGTACTTCAGCCCATACTGTGATCTGCAGTTCAATGGCCTTGTCACTGGTAGTCGCAGATGGCTGGGGTATCCTGGATACCATAATGATCCCACCTGCGGGTCTCGAGATAATCCACATTCATCCAGCGTGCGCCTGAAGATGCCTGAAGCCTCACAGTGGGATTGAGCCTCTGTCAAAAGCTTGGCATGTTTGAGCGCATGTTTTCCAAATCATCATCTCCATCATACCAAATAATAATGGCAAAACCAACCTCATCAATCCCAATGAGAGCGTCCCAAAGGTCTGAATGAACCTTGTCCTCTGTGACGTGTTCGGCGTTCCATCTGACGTTAGTTGTCCTGACGGCTTGATGAGCGTGCAAGTGGGGGTGTAAAGTGAAAACCAGAATGTGAGGTTCCATGGGATCTGGAAAATCCCTCAGGCCCATCATCCCTTGGACAACCTTGTCATGCAAGTTCAAACGTTCGATATTGGCTTCAAATTCCTTTCGACGACGTTTGGACATAGTCGCATGTGTCTCAGGAGGTTTGACACTGCTAGAATCGTTGCTCGAACTGCTACGGAGTATCCCAACATTGCAAACGTGTTCAAACTTGGGTACAGTCAGATCGTGATCCAGACAAGGGTGGTCACCATTGGGAAGCTTTTCATTGTTAGAATTGATTAATTCCTGGGTGTGCTCTGGCATGGTTCTTGGGCTTGAAAGTACTGGAATGTGAATCATCCCCTGAGCTACTTGACATATCTTCCTCCTTCGGTACTGTTGTAGGGGTCTCTCCCAAATCAACGTTCATCTGAACTATAGAACTTCCCCAAATCTCTGAAGTTTTCCTGGTTTTGGGGCCCTTTCAAAAATTAAATGCCCTCACACAACGATGTGGCGCTGTATGCTCCATCAGCAGGCAGCTGTAGGAAGATCGTCGATGTACTCCGCCCGGCACAGTCGTCTTTATAGAATTACTCCCGCTTGAAAAGCCCCCACTGATTTTCGAGTAGCATGAAGGAAGATTTGCGCCATGTGTTCGTCCATGGTGGATACTTGGTTCCAGTGGAATTAAACTTGCCTCGCACTTTGATAGAAACACGGATGTTCGTTCTCGTACTTCGTTCGATCTGGGCCGAGCCAAATGATTCGTAACAAGTTGTCTATACCTCATCTGAAGTGCATTCGGACGGCTGGAAGCGATAGTAGGTCACTCCTTGAGGGATGTAACACGGAGCTCACACTGTTTAGCCGAGGGTCGGTCATCAATTTATACGTGCAGATCTGGTGGCTCAGCGTGACGACGAAGGTATAGGCTCCTTGTGTGCGTCGTCGATATGTCTGGGTCTTCCCAACGAACGAAGTTCCGCCCGGCCACGAGGTGGCAAACTGCGCCTCTCACGATGACGAGACAGTGATCTCGAACTCCTCGATCCTTCTCCCTGGAGCACTCCGCTCACGTGAACGCAACCGAAGGCTTTTGTCGATCATCCCAGTCCTATACATATCATTCTCCTGCCTCAATTGGCGGATGGTCTTGGCCTTTTCGCACAATGTTTCATCCATTGCGGCCATCAAACGATGCATGTCTTCCATTTCGGTGTGTGTGTGTGGGTGTGTGGGTGTGGGTGTGGCCGGCTTGCTGACTCAGCCCCAGCAGGTGGTGCGCTAGCTGATGATGAACGTGGTCTAGCAGGCGGTAGTGTGACATCTCTTGAAGATCCACCAGGCATTTGGGGCTGCAGTAAAGAGTCCGCAGTACCATATCCACTCCAGCGGGTGCAGGTGCTTCAGATGCTACACCACGTCCTGAAGCCAACGCGCGGCGTTCATACTCAGTGGCATCTGTGATGCATGGTGTAGAGCACCAATGGAATCCATGGCAGTTTCCACCACAGCGCATCGTCGCCCACTGTTCCTGCCCATTCAAAGTGATGTTACTTGTAGTCAATGTCAGACAGTACGAACATCAGCGTGGCACAAGCCACAGACCTGTGTCTGTTGCATTGGCAGTTGAAGTACAGCGCACACCCATTGCTATGCCGTTCGATACCATAGTCCCGTTTTGAAGCAACGAAATAGCTGCTTGGAGTTGGTATTCTTAATGCCTCTGATGACCTTCCAACATGACTAGAATAGTGCCCAGCATTGGGGCTCCAAAACCAAAAGGATCGACAGTCGATTCCTAACCTGGTCGGCGATGTTGGGTCGGCCAAACTCAGCATGCCGGCAATCAGCAGCTGTGGGATACTCAGGCCACCGGCCATGGAACCAGCCATCACTCACCGGCCATGGAGCCAGCCATCGCTGCAGGGAAGGCAGGTGCAGGTCGAAACTTCCTAAAGAATTTGAACACATTGGGGCTGGTTCCTCATTGTTGGCATGTTTCTTCAGGGCATGTATTCCTTCGGTCAAATTGCTGAGCAGCAAGCCATGCAGCATGACTGCACTTGTACAAAAAAAATGTCTCTTCGAATGCCATCATGCGTCACGCTGCACGTGTCATGTTCCAAATCCTTGATCATGCCTAGAGTACCTTGAGCATACAGTGACAACAGCATTGTGGTGCTTCCTTGGTCGACGCCGTACGATTCACAATGCCCTTTGACTGTTTCACGATTTGCAGCCAAAAGTGCCATTGCCATCGGCGAGTATCCAGGGTATTTGTCTCGACACCAATCCCTACAAAGGAAGTTGTGTCACGGCCATTTGAACTCTAGTCCCAAACGTTTCAACTTCTCATTGCACATCTTTCCACATTGTGCACTGTGTCTGTGCTCTTAGCCTTCATCAAGAGCACCGTTGCACAACGTGTTGAGGAGACCGCCGGGTCTGCCTTGCATGTGCATCACTAGTCCAGAGGCATCCAACAGGTTTCCAAACCCTGATCTCCAATGGCATCAAGATTGGGATGTAGGAAGAATTATCGGGACCAAGAGCCTCCATGGGTGCGGCTGCAAATCAGACTACAGGAGACGTTCTGTTGTCATTGCCTGAAAAGTGGATGTCATGAATCCAAATGATCCCAACATCTGTACAATTCGGTGATTCCTGGATTCCATTGGCACTTAAATGATGAAACATTTACACTGTTTACAAAACATCCTAAATGTTTTCTTCGAACTTCCACGCGGTGGTCCACTTTCTCATGAGGGCATTCATGAAACGGATGCTATCATAGGTCATCCCGTCGCTGAACACTGAAATGTCCACAAGCACGGCAGATTCTCTTGATGGTGTAGGCTGTGCTACCTTCACGTGTGAACTCAGTAAAAAATGCACACTTCTGTTCCAATGGTGGGTTTGGAGGTTTCGTCTTGGCGGCGCTCTTGAACTTGGGTTTTGGCCATGGTTGCTCAGAAACTGGCCCTCAATAGGCAGGTCACGCCACCATCCACCCCGATCCCACCCGCCCCCAAACCTAAATGTCGCAGCGCGCGGGATTCTTTTTTCGCAACGCAGAGAGATGAAGCCGCGCAGAGCAACATTCAGGCAGTGCTTCAATTGCTGCTGACACCACCACCAAACAAACAAACAAACAGACAAACAAACAAACAAACAGACAGACAGACAGACAGACAGACAAACAAACAAACAAACAAACAAAACAAAACAAAACAAAGAAACAAACAAACAAACAAACAAACAAACCAAACAAACCAAAAAAACAAACAAACAAACAAACAAACAAACAAAACCAAACCAAACCAAACCAAACCAAACCAACCAACCAACAAACAAACAACAGCAGCAACACCAAGGTCAGCATCAAACAATGCCTCAAGCAACATCATCCAACAACAACATGAAACATCAATAACATCAGCATCAGCAACCGTCGGTGCGCTGGACGCCCGCGGGCCAGGATCGCACAAGCACCATCACCGCCTGAGGATTCAGGACAACAAGTGTGCAACCATGGCAGCCTTAGCTGATTGGCAGTCTTTCTCTTGCCATTTGTAAAGCGACAAGCGGGGTCACCAGCCCAATGACCAGTAGTTCGGCTCGCATCGGTTTGCTCAACTGAGCCGAACTGTCATCGGCGTCTTCGACCAACGTGCGATTCAATATATTCGGCAGGCTGTCAAGCCAAGATATCTCCACGTTGTTGGCCAAGACGCAAGAAAGGTTCTTTGGCTTCTTCACTTGCTCCTGGGAACACCTTTTCCTTCACTCGTTTGACAAAGTTGCGGATACCTTTGTCTGCAACAAGGGAAGATATTCCCATGTCTCTGACTATCAATGAGGCATTAGTCCTTCTATGATTTTGAAACCAAGGTATACCGATCAGTAGGGCCCGAATTTGAATCCAGCCACACGCATTGTGGTTCATGAGGATCTGCGATTTCAACCATTCTTGCAGAGTTTGGGGCATACGCCCTGTAAGATCCCTGGAGCCAGGCAAGGACCAGCTCCGCTACCAATATCAAACTGGCGGGACTCACAGGCAAGATTTTTCCCGATAACGCGCTAGACTCAAGGGCCCTTTGACCCATAAAGGCCTGGCGAAACACACAGGTCATTACACGTACAAGTTTCACACCCTGGTATCACCTATAGAAAGCTACCACAGGTTCAGACAAAGGTTTAAAGCCTTCCAATTTGAAGACCCCCTAGATTTCCGGGTCGCTCGTGATTATCCAGCCCGCTCACAAAGGGATGGTGTTCGAGGGCATTAGCGTCGTATTTTACCAAGTACAAAGTCGTTGCAAAGCGTCTGTCACCTATGCCTGCCCAGAAGCCTGCGAAAATCTTCACCTAGCAGAAAACACATGTCCCTGCTTTGGCCGTCTGTGAATTTTCCATGATTTTACCTTGGTACCTTGTTCATAAATTCAGCTTTGAGCGCGCCCTGCTTCATACCCTGGCATGACAAGACTGAACGACCGCGTGCAATCCAGGGATATCTGAATAAACAAAATCATATGAACATGAATTCTACTGAGCGTCTCAGATGTCTCGCTGTGTCGATATCTGACTCTTGATGTCTCTCGTCCCGTCTCCTGGTCTTGACCGGCATGATCGACTTGAAACTCGCTGAGGCGCTGAAGCAGCCGCCGCTCCTCTTCTAAGGCATGCCGGCGTCCTCAACACCCAGCTCTGGCATTTCGCTGCCCGCACCACTCGCACCACCCGAACCACTCGAACCAGACTTCCGCCATGTTTGCTTTTTTGCATGTTAGGCCTGCTATATTTAGGCATGCCATATTCTGAGCTGTTCCACTACCTACGCTTGCTTTCAAGACTGGTTCTGAACTCAATTCGAGATTCCGTCGTAGGTTCTTGTCTGGAAAGGTTGCAGAAAAGTGAATTCCGAACCTGACCAAGCAAGAGTTGCTGAAATGTTTCAAGACAGAGGCACTCAAAAAATGTCTAGATATGTCTAGATCATTTGGGCAAGAAGACTTCGAAAGCACAGAGAGCACCAAGTATATTTGGAGATGAGAAACGCTTTGATTCCGGATGTCGCTTGTATTCGAGCAAATCCGCGAGCAATGCGCCAAGCTCGGCCATGGCATCCAGGCGCTTCAGTTTCCTCGGTGCTTGGGTTTGGGCTCTTAGCCCTTGGTGCCCAGTCTAACTGTTCTCACTGTTCACATATGTTCATAATTACCCATCTTTTGCATTTGCACCCTTTCGACCAGTCTGAGGGTTTTGAGCTCCTTTTGACCGAAACACTGGAGGAGCAAAGGAAGGAGCTTCAGAGCGCGCAGCAAGGTGACGGACTGCGAAAGCGGGTGGGGTCGCAAAAACCTCGTCGCCAGTCCGCATTGACACACCCCAAGTCAAAGAAAGTCGAGGATCTTTCAACTAAATTTCCAGCAAGTTTATTCAATAAGTTCCCTATACCTAGTTGCAAACAAACACTCCCGGAGTCAGCAGAATGAAACACCAACATTCAAAGGCAAAAACGTAATATTATCGAAGGAAGTTTAGAAGTCAAACTTCCGACAATATGGACAGATGAAAATCAGAGCAGGGAAGAGGCAGAGAGAAGAGGAAGATTAGAAGAAAGAAGAGTAGAAGAGAAAGAGTAAGAAGAAAGAAGAGGCAGATGCGCGAAAAGGTAGGAAAGTCGCGAAACACTGTGTTTTTCCAATGATTTGTGGCTCCGGAGGGTCGAAAAGTAGGCTCGCTAAAGCG
>Ga0126342_10015082_pt1 | contig 13568 bp, 13 predicted proteins | sample Cyp1metagenome_FD_92528 | JGI IMG/M metagenome (GOLD analysis project Ga0126342, IMG submission 92528) | Coral microbial communities from Lord Howe Island, Old Settlement Bay, Australia - Cyphastrea 1 metagenome | ecosystem: Host-associated > Invertebrates > Cnidaria > Coral ...
GCGTTTAGAGGCTTAGAGGCGTTTAGAGGCTTAGAGGCGTTTAGAGGCGTTTAGAGGCGTTTAGAGGCGTTTAGAGGCTTAGAGGCTCACAGGCTGCCTCCGGACATTAGAGGCTTAGAGGCTTAGAGGCTTACAGGCTGCCTCCAGACATTGGAGGCTTAGAGGCTTAGAGGCTTACAGGCTGCCTCCAGACATTAGAGGCTTAGAGGCTTAGAGGCTTAGAGGCTTACAGGCTGCCTCCAGAGATTAGAGGCTTAGAGGCTTAGAGGCTGGCGACGAACTGGAACCCCCCCTCCCGCTACGATGCAACGAACATGCAACGACATGCAACGACATGCAGTCGTTGTGCGTCTTCTCCACTTTCCGTTTCCATGATGCATCATGATGCGCGTTGCTTTACAAATTGCACGTCTTTGCACATCTTTGCAGCCTATGTGTCTCTATGCTATGTATCCCGATGTATCCCGATTCTCTATGTTTGCATTTCATCTTGCCGAGCTCCTCGGCCTTACTGTTCAGATCTGTTTAGCAGTTTAGCTTTTGTGAGGCCACTTCATATCTGGCACTATGTTCCGCAAGCACTACGGCGATCTCTTGGACATGTTAAAGATGCTTAGGAGCTCTATCCCTTTGAGGGGCGAGCTGCTTGGTTGATCCAACTTCTGAAGTCTTTCATAATTGTCCATCCTTTTTCTCTAAGACATCGCCTTTTGAACAGGTTCTTTTGCAACCGTTTGCAACCCACTTTGCTCAGATGCTCAGCAGTGTCACTTCTTTGCCAAGGTTTGTTCAAGCCTATTTTGGTGCATATTTGATTAGCTATGTCCGTCCCCAAAGACCATGGTCAACTGAGCTGATCCCATTGGAGATCCCGCCATCGGTGCAGTCCAGCTACTCCGAGGATCGAACGATGAATAAAGCAGAAAAATGATGCAAACTGACCGTTTCAAGCTGGTCTCTCATTCTTGTTTCAGTCGTTCTCCTCGTAAAGAGATGTGTCTTCCGTTGTGCTCCTGAGCTCAGTGAATTTAATATTTGTCCTGTGGGATTTGGGAGGTGCTGGATGAGTGTCGTGGACGAGGAGCTCAAAACTTTGTAAAAGTTTTAGGCCGAATGCGGCGTTTGTTGCCTGGCGTTGCATTCATTCCACTTACGATCATTACGATCCACGATGATCTAAGCATATCTTGAAGATTTGTTTGGCATATCCAAGTCGTGTTTGTGGTGTTTGTGGTACGCCGCTGAACTACTGCACAGCCACAGAGCAAAACACATCCATTGGACAAGATCAATTCAGATCAGCAAAGAACGCATACTGCCGCACACTCCGAACTCGCAAGTTCTGGGTCATCTTCAGGTCGCAATTTGTTGCTTCTTGGTTGTCCAATGCCAAAGGTTAAGATACAGATGATACAGGCATTCTGAAAGGTGGATGTACGATCTTCTTACACTCACGAGTTTTGTTGGATTCCATTTGGGGTCGCCCACGAGTTTTTCAGCTGAGTTCCAGTTGCGGTTGCCCAGGCTATCGCTGTCCCTGCAGCAAGATGCAAGACCTCTGAGTGAGGCAGTTTGGCGGACCGTGCAGGAGCTGCGAGCTAAAGGCACCAGGGACATCCAGGGACAGTGAGTTAATTGCAGAATGGGGCAACTACCCTCTGGTAAACTAACATAGCTATGGAAAATCACCATTTTTAATGGGAAAACTCACTATAAATGGCCATTTTCAATAGCTATGTTAAATTACCAGAGGGTACATGCAATTACTGAATTCTGAAGTTTGAAAGACTTGGCTGTTCGGTTCCCATCGGTTCCCCGTTTCGCGCCACTGCGCGTTGATTCAGGCCACAGGCCCTTGGTCTTTGCATCAACAGAGCGGGAGGCGGAAGCTTTGGTGCGACATATCGCGTGCGCCAGACGCTTCAGGAAAAGCCATCCTCAGCATTGCAAAGGCTGCGATCTGTGCCGAAACTTCAACAAGTTTCTTGGTTCACTTATCTGCCAGATCTTCAATCCTCTAAAGTTATTAAAGATATTAAAGCTGCCATGAGTAGGGACAGAATGCAGCCAGCGACAGTTGGACCCTTGGCCCAGGTTTGCTCAGCCAGGAGCGCACAGTGGGAAGCCGGACTCATTGATCTTGTTGTGTCATTTGCGATGCCATTCAGTTGCTACATGTTGCTACTGCTGCTCATGTTGTGTGGAACTCTGTCCCTTGGTTTCAGTGGTCCTGCATTGTTACCGATGTTGTGAATTGCATTTCTCTGCGCTTCTTATCGCTTCTTGGTTTGTCACTTCAGGAGCCCAGAACATGCCCCCAATCGAAGGCCAGAGGATTCAATTGCTGTTTGGATCTGTTTGGATCTGTTTGGCATCCTGCTGTGGGTCGAACATGTCAGGTACGGAATCTGACCAAGAGCTACTGGTCTTTACCGTGGCTGCTGACTCGGCTGGATTGAATCTGCAATCCCTGGGAGATGCGTTGGTCCTTCGTGCCCTGACGTGAAGATGGGCATATCGAAACCCTTGTTGTATCACGTGGTACCACTCAATGCATACAAATCAGATACATAGATATAATATTGATATAATAAATAAATATATATATATACATCTATCATAGATGTATATTTATATATAATATATATATATATATACAATGATTACATGTCATATGAGTCGTCATATCTGAGAGATAATAGACCTGCAAACATACAAGCATACAATCATGGCGGTTCTTATTCGCACATTGCATTTGCAGCGCATCTGCGACATTCGGACAGTTTCAGGACCCGTGCAGATGGATCAGCTCGTCCAGATGATGGGTCGCTTGGACAGGCCTGGGCAAACATCTCACAAGCTTTGTCGTGCGATCCTATACATGAAACTTGGCCAAGATCTTACCTTTCGAGCCTTGTCGCCTCAGCATCTCCAACTCTTTGTTCAGTTCGTTGGCTAAGGAAACGCACTCATGAGGAAGCGGACCCTTGGCTACGTTCGCTGTGGATTTGTGTGGGTTTTGCATCCAGCAGATGTTCAAGTGTTTTGGAGGGATTCTTCAACTCAGAATTGTGCTGATGTATTGCTGATGTATACAGCTGGCTCGTTCACAAGGAAGTGGCCCACCTCCAAAAACATGCAGCTTTCTGGAGTCTTCACATCAAGCCAGTGGCGCGACTTATTGTGATGGCGACTGACTCAGAGGTGGGGAAAGTTGAGGTATTGATGTTTGTTTATTTTTACCTGTATTTAAATTTATATTTGATATTTTTATATATTTATTTATGACTGTATTTAGTTAACCTGAGAGCAGTGGCAAGGGAAATCCGGCGACCTAGTCGTAGGTTTGATGCAGCTGATCCGAACGGCAAGGACGTGAGTGGGAAGTACCAGGAGCTGTTGGAGCTGGAGATCAAGAATCGGAATGCCGCAGCTCCCGAAAACGTCAGCAATGAACAAGCTGCTCGGTCAAGTTTCAGGGACCTTTGAATGTTGTTTGGAACATCCAGAATCTTGGAAACAAGAATGTCCCCATCGAGAGATGTTTTCAGCCGCTGCTTTACCGCGTAAAAAATTGGAAAACGAGAAGGTTCAAAATCGCGCCTAGCCAGGCCACTCACAAACAAGCAGAGATGTGGCCGCACTCTTTTCAGTTTCAAAAGCGGAGCTGGGGGATTTCAGAGCGCCTCGGTGTTCTTAGTTGCAAGAAATCTTGCACTTGCCCTTTCAAAGCTCGATTTTACCAGTGACCGGTGCTGTTTCTTGAGGACAACGAGGTAGACAAACAGCTACAGTGAAGTGATTTTAGATGGCATCCAAGGGCAGAGGCAGCTTCAAAGCAGCGAAAAGTGGAGTCTCCAACCAAGAACCATGTGTTTCAACAGATTCAAAGCAACTTGGCTGTCCAACTGCAGGATGCCCTGGATGGGCCCTGGATGGGACAGCGACAAGCAGAAGTCAAGTCATGCAGGGGGAAAGACCATAAGACACTGATTCATCAGGTTTTCCCAATCTCATACTTGCCATATCTTGCCATGGTTGAGGTTCTACTCCGGTCGCCATCAATTTGGAGATGCCCTCATTCCCAGATCTTCCCAAAGTGATGACACGGCAAAGTGTGCAGCTGGGGGTTGCCTTCTTAGCATATCTTTTCACGATTTTTCACGCGTTCCTGGCTGTCACACAGTAGCCAGCACCCTGCACTGTTGCCGCATCTAAGCCCATTTTGAGATGGCACTTTTGAGGTGGGATACCTCATTGAGAATGACGACCGGTTCAGGTGGGACCAATTTCCGGAATCAACAAGTGCTATACGTACATAAAAATTATATATATATATATGTGTGTGTGTCTTTATTTTATCATATTATATGTAACGTAGATAACATATACAACATTTATTTTATAACTTGAATACATATGCATTACATGCTAGAATATCTTGGGGGCAGATGATTTGCATCGTTGCAGTTGCTGTCACTTCAATACTGACCAGGCACGTTGTGCAGCTGATTGGTCCACCAACTGCCATCCTAGAGCTGCTAGGCAAGGGAAGGCAGGAAAGAGGGACATCGGGCGACCATGACATTGGACAAACACACGTCAGATGAGGCAAGCCTTTTGAACTGACAATGATAATCTATGGCAATAAGCAATGATAAGCACATATGTCCATAAATCATATAATAATCTACAATTGTATGTGTATATATATATACATGTCATTTAAATACACGCGCGCACACACACATGTATATATATATATATAGATAGATACATAGATAGATATAGATATGCATTCCAAAGAGCTTCGAAACGATAGACATGGCAATCTCTACACCAGCCAGCTCGAAGGCCGGACCCTTTTACAACCTTGGTGCAGACCGCCACTCGGCCAATGGCCACGCCTTCCTGTGGCTGCAGGTTTGGCCATAGCATTTGGGTTGCTGAGGGGCAAAACTGGTTTAGATATTGATGGGTATGGTGTGGCTTTATCATATGCAAGTGGATGGCTGCCAGAAAGATCCGCAAAAACAGGGCTGTATGCTATGACCGCATATGGTGCAGAGAAATTTACCAGGGATGCAGATCCAAACAGCATTCGACCTGAGACTCGCAGAATGCAAGGTATGTCACCAGCAGCTCAGCGTGAAGGTTTGCCAAGGGATGTTTCAGCGCTTGCTTGGCCTGTGTGGTGACCGAGACTCTTGGAGATAGTTTCAAGGAGGACTTTGGACAGGTCTCCGCCATCAGGTCCAGAAGTTAAACTATTAATATCAGAATAAAATAGAATAAACCCTGGTTCATTAATTAGGGGGGTACCCTTCCAATAGTCATAATATGATACTTAAATGGTACCCTCCCAATTAAACAATCTAGGGGTTTATTAATCCAGGGTTGACATTATATAATATACATATATATATGTATATGCACCAATTATTATTCATAGATGGTAGATTATCGAAACTATAAGTATCATTGATAATCATGAGATCACATCCATTTGGGCAGTACCTCACGGCACTCTTTTCCATTTTTTCCTCACGATTTGGGATGGTTCCGTCCATTTTCGCATGTTTTCAAAATTTTCACAGTGCAGAACAAACATCCGCTGACAGCACCGCCTTGGCACCTAGGACAACAAAATTCTTCATCCACAAAGAGTGGTAGCAGAATCGCCTGACAAGTTTCTCGGGTGCACATTGCCAGGACAAGGGACCTTAGAAAGCACCAGAAGACAACATGGGATTCTGTTGTTTGAACTCATGTGAGCATTCAATCGAATTTGCTGAGTGGTCGCATTTTTCTTCAATATGTATCAATATTCATTTAATATGTAGAGAGATGTATCTACATGTAGAGAGATGTATCAATGTGTAGTATATGTGCCAATATGCACCAATAGTATAATAGGTATCAATCAATATGTATTTGTTGATCAGGCGGCGGAACAACTGATCACAGCGATTGTCACACGAAGTGCAACACCTGGAAAGAAGCGCAACCTTTTGCACAAGGCGTGGTCCTAAATCAACCTCAAACCAGTCCCAAATAAATCCTATAGCTAACAAGGACGTGAAAATTGCGCGAAAAGGTAGACCCCAAAAAGAACAAGTCCAACCACCTTTCGGTCCATCAGTGAATTCGCTCTGCCATGCATGCATCACAACAACTCACCTCTCCTGTGTTTTCCTATCTTTGAAACTTTGAAACGTCCGCCACCGCCTTGTGCGGTACTACTGGCATGTATAACTATGAGTCTCTATGTATCAATGTGGTTTACTATGTATAAAATTGTATAAATATGGTTCACATTGTGTGATGTTTGTCTCAAGATGCATCAATGTGCACTTTTTTTTATCAACATTTTTAAAATCAATACGTCTCAATATGTATCAATTCGCCATAAAAGCAGTATTTTGTTCAACATCCCTCAACATTGATTAACATTCCAAGATTTTAGCACGCCATGGGGGCCTCCACGGATTGTTGTACTTCACTATGGTTACAGCTACCATGGACCTGCGCGAGCATGTCTTGACTTAGGATTCGAGAAGTGGCGAAACTTTCATACAGGAAGCCGCCAGACTTCAATGTTTTGTCGGTTTAGTCACATGATGCCACACTCTTTGTCACAGATTTAAGATTTCCAGAATAGTGTTGGCAGCACCGCACACCTCATCAATTGACACGATTCCTCAACACTTGGAATGAGGATCCAGTACATTCAGAAGATCGCGGCAAGATTCCTGGATGGCACGCTCAACACCGAAGTTTTTGAAGAGGCGAGGCATGACTTGCAGTGATGCATTGTGAGAGTCTTCCAATGGGGATCCTTTGTTCGCACACGATTTGATGAGATCACTATGTTGGTATTGGCACTTTGTTTGAGACAAGGTGTCCTCAGGTCTTCTGTCTAATGTTGTTTCATTCGAGCCAAGGCATCTGATCAAGAACTGCGCGAGCGCATGACACAGCTTCCGGGCATTGGAGAGTGGGCGCTGGAGAGCCAATTGAAGCAAAGTTGAAGCAAAACAAACATGACAAGTTGACAAGCAGACTCAAGAGTCAGAACGTGATCAATATTTCACAAAGGAAACATGATGGAAGAACAAGCAATGACATGGAATCAGTGTGAACATGCAGTTCCTTCACTATTCCCAGTAGGAAAATAGAAATCCTTGGAGATGCCAATCCCAGGGGGTTCATAGAGGTTTTCTCGTTACCGGTCATCGATGGTCATCGCTAAAAACCGGTCAGGAGATGTTCCTGATTTTCCAACTGCATCGCCATGGAGGCGACCAGTGATGCCTTGGACATGCTTAGTGATAGTGCCCTCTAGGCCTTTGAAGGCCGTACAGGGCCTAGAGGGCCTACCCTCTGGTAATTTAACATAGCTATTGAAAATCACAATTTTTAATGGGAAAATTCACTATGAATGGTCATTTTCAATAGCTATGTTAAATTACCAGAGGGTAGTTTGAATGCAAATTGTATTGAACATCAATGGACATAATAAGTGGATGCGATGTGTTTCACATTTTTTCAGCACTTTCTTGGCATCTTTTTTTTCAGATGTGGCCCTTGTGGCGGCCAGGAATCCCCTTCGGCGATGTGGCCATCCAGAGTGCCATGAAACTGATCTACAACATTGTGCCACCTGCAGATGTCACAGCCAAGAACGAGGATGGGCTCAATCACTAAACTGGTCCCGATCTACGAATGTGTCAAAGAGAGACTTACCAGAGCTTAACAAGTTATATAATTATATTCATTTCCCTGTGCACATTTTTTCACTTCAGCTCTCAATATTTGCAATGCGTGCAGTGCTTTCAGTTGAGAAACATGCATCGAGTTTATTTTGAATATAACAAAATATAACCAAGAGTAGTTGATCATATGTATAGACATGTGTATGCAAAAATACTGTAAAGCATATAGCATGTGGCAAATGGGGAGAAAAGATTATCATATGTATATATATATATATGTATATATATATATATGTATATATATATGTATATATATATATATGTATATATATATATATATATGTATATATATATGTATATATATATATATATATATATTCATTGTGTACTAACGTTAGGAAACTACGTTGATATGTGTGATGAAATGTGCTTGCAGGTCTCATGGATGCCCAGCCGGGCTCAGATGGAAGCCTTCGCGCTGCGCTGGGGTCCCTTCGGCAGCATCGCATCGCTCTATTTGCTGCGAGTGGCGGACAACGTGAACGCCATTTTTCTGTGCCTCAAATCAGCAATGGGATGCTACTATAGTGGGATATATGGGATAGTGATCTAAAACATGGGAGGTGAATAGTAGTGATATAATATCATGAACAATTGGAATACTGGATATATTTACGGGATTCTAGATCTGCCCCCATGGAATGGAACATATATAGGTCACTGATCGCGTGGACGAGGCTCCCTTGAGAACATTTGACTCCGCCGAGGCCAGATTGATTCCTTGGCATCGAACAACGTCTAACATTATCTTGCGGCTAGCGGCTTTGCTACTCGTCTTGTGCAGCAGCTTGGTGGCGAGGCCGCATATAGACGCATCGCTTTGAAGAGAAAGATACCATGTTAAATATGTGGATTGCATGCAAATGCATGTTATGTTTTACTTGTTTAGCTTCTTAGCCTGTTTGTTTTGTCGCAATGCTTGCATTTCATGTGCTGTTTTGTTTCAGGAGCATGCCGTGCGGCAACGGGCCTTGTACAGTTGGTCGGATTTCACAGGGCGATGGCCAGAATCTTAGGCCACCCGCCATTGGATTTGTACAGCACATCGCTCTCAGGAAAAAAAAGCAGTGCGATAGAGAGAGGGGGTCACCCTGAGATTCATGATAAATGTACATATCTAGTCGATATATATATATTATATATATATATATCTATGTATATATATATATATATATATATATATATATGTGCTCAGAGGTGTGTATATACGCAGACTATGTGTATATATATATGTATATATATATGTATATATATATATATATATCTATCTATGTATATATATATATATATGTATATATATATATATATGTATATATATATATGTATATTAGATATATCATATATCAACAGTAGTATTTATATAAATATATATGTGTGTGTGCGCGCACACATTATGGATCAACATAAATTGGAATGTGATTTCAGAGTTGCGGGATGGACTGAGCACGTTGGCAACTTGAGGATAAAGAGCTTAGATGATGACAAGGCCTCGCGCGATGGCGCAAGATGTTCCACACTTGTCATCAAACTTTGTCATTGATGGAGTGCATGCGGTGCCTTTATTCATTTGGGCATCTGTGGGTTTCTAGGTTTCAATGCAGCTAATCAGCCAGTGGAAGCTAAGTCAGAGTATATTTGTGCCAGGCGTGGTCGACACCGAAGGTGTTCAGCTTAGAACAGTTCCTGCGTTGATAGTGCTACTTTGAATCCTCAAAAGGTTAGAACTTTGGCACCGCTTGCGCGTCCCTGCCGGGACACGGATTGAGGAGGACATTGCCGGGCGTTTCGAGGCCTGTGGTTCCATCATGGCAGGGATCGTTGCAGAATTTGAACATGTGTCGCTGATGGTGGCCTATGTGGGCACACTGACTTTGGGCTCTCGTCCAACTAAAGCCATCAACCTCTCTTCGGCCTTTGTTCAGACGTAGGTCTCATTCAAACCTGGTTGCCACTTCTAGCTGACAAAAAGTGACCCTTGAGTTCTTGGTTTGTCCCGAGTCTTTGGGATATGTTTCGCTGTTTGTACGCCTTTGCCATTTTTGCTCCAAACTTTCTAGCATGACTCAACCATGGCATGGGCGACACCTGTGCGGCCCAGCTGCTCGTCTCAGAATTTCACGGAATATCATCTGATCCCGGGGATGCAGCGACAGTATTTTTTGGTTGTTTTTTTGAGTTTCCATGTAATCAATCTATGTCAATCTCAATGTTGAGTGGCTTGAGAAGTGTTTGACAACAATATTGTCCATCATGTCCATCGTCTCTGTCTATTTCGTGACAGCGACAGAAACTGAGAGCATCACAAGTGCATGAACGAGGGTTCGGGTTGGCAGGAAAAGTTGGTGTGTGAACGCCGTGAAGGGAAACCCCAATGGGATGAAATTCCCCTTAGAAATTTCATGAAATTTCATGAAATCCCTGAATCTCAGACGGTGAAAACATAGGAGGAACGGTCGAAACAGCGAGCCCTAAGGCCGGCCACGAGCCTGGCTGGAGACCGATGAAGCACCTGGACTGCAGGGTGCAGATGGTCTTCGGTTGCCTCAAAGGTGTAGGATGTTGGAATATGCCACCGTCGCAAAGCATAAATGGGTTCTCAAATCTAAAGCTGATGATCAGTTTCCAAGTTTAGAGGCTTTAGATGGCTGAAACGCTGCTTTCACATGCTTTCATGTGCTTTCATAGAGTCACCGGACAATACACAGGTCCATAGCATTGACACGGCGCTGCCTGGTGCAGCCCCTGATGCTGCACATGAGGAGGTGCCCAGTGACACACTGAGAAGACTAGGGCCAGGATGGCCAGGGCCATGTTGTGCATTTTTGTGTGCAAATGATTGTAAATGTACATTGATTTGCTGTACTTAAGGCGAGGTACTGCACATTTTGGCAACTTTGATGTTGCGGAGTATTTTGCAAACGCTTTCCAAGGAATCACTGAGCAATGAAGCACTTAAATCATTTTTTACATCAAATTGAAACAGTTTTTTGTATGTGTTTGTGCAAAAATCTCGAAATATTGAAACATGTTTTCCTCACAGATCACAGATGACTCTTGTTTGGTGGCTGCCGGAGGTGCCAGCACATTTAGTGCAAGATGTCTCTCAGATCTTGCAGGAACATCAGGCGTTCCCACGGCAAGCCGTGCCTTAGAGCTCCATGTGTCAATTGATAGCGCTGATCGCAAGATGTTCCAATCTGGCTGCAAATGTTGCACATGTTGCACATGTTGCACATGTTGCACTCTATGCACTCTGACATTGCAATCATGATGCATTTATGTGCTGCCATGTGTTGCCATGGTATTTTGTGCAGTTTGTGCGCAACCTGCGAAACTTGTCTGAAAGCTCCCTTCACAGGCAAGCCAGACCGACCTCATCGCGTGTCTTGCTTGGACCACGTACAACGCACTGATATTTAGGGCTTAAACATGCTCAAACACTCGAAACTGATGATGGAGACCCACAAGCCTATGGAATATTATGGAATACTATGGAGATATATGGAAGTTAGATTGGCATGGAAGTTAGATTTTCGAGTATCATCGAGTATCTATGGTGATGTTACAGGCTGCACAGGTCAGCAGATGTTATGCCCAGGCAATGGGTTGCCCGGGAAGAGGCTCGAGTGGTGGAGGCCGGGAGCATCCAAATCTATCCAAAACCCTCCCATGGAAACATGTAGGCACATACCTGACATATCCATGGCCTATGATCAGTGGTCCTACTTGAGTTAAAGGATGCGACTCATCCGAAACTTTCCCTGCCAGGGATACCGACAGCTAGAAGAGTTGCTGCAAAACGCATCCAGCGCATCTCTTCCTGGAAGCTTAGCTTGACCGATCGACCTGGGTCGCCTGGGTGTCCCGGGAATTGCAACCCGAGCCACAAGATGTTGGGGGTTGCAAAATGCTTGATGAATCTTGATGCCATGTACAAATGTTCAATCTGTTGGGGGTCTAGTCATGACATGTCTACTATGATTCGATGGTATGATACTGGATGATACCGTTGTCCTGGTGTGCAGGTTCTGGGAAGAGACAATGCCCTGAGGTCAAGCCATTCCCAGCCTATGTTGGGTCCCTGGGTCATCCGTTCCTTTCGCTGTCACTTTTGGCTCAAGACGAGGAATCAAATGGGAAGATTGGCACAGGGCCAGGCTTCCGCTGCTATGGTTTCAATGCAAGCACCCCTGCAGGCTCCGGACGTTGGCAGGGAGACGATGCTCACAGACATTTGGGAGACACCAGAAGTACTTCGAGGCCTTTTGCACCTTGCCGTGTTCAGAGAACCCGTAGCCTCAATAGAGATCCAAAAAGACAGATCTGGTGCTCCGCAACTAATCCTCAAAAAAAGTGGCACTATAGGATTATCATGGATTATCATCTTTACATCTTTACATGTATAAGGTATATATATGTATATATACTATACATACACTCTATATACTTGTAGCTGCAATCGGACTTGGCCTCGGTTTCAAAAAGCAAGCTTGAGTGGCCCGACCTTCACCAGGATCAACGGGAGGTATTGGATTGCACCATTCCAACAGCATTCCAACAGCATTCCAGCCTTGAACTTCAATTGGAATTGGATCGCCTTTCAAAACCAAAACATGGCTGCAACTTAGTTGCCGACATTGTGAAACAAGACTTAATTCGGCTCTGCAGTTGCAAGCTGATCATTTATTCTGATGCACTCTGAAACGATATTCTGGAGTTTTTGTTACATATGTTACATATGAGATACGGTCAGAATAAGATGAATTAACCTAGGGTGACTTTAGTTAGCAGTCCTGCTGGGAAAGTGCACCAAACCTTGTAAAGCGATAGGGCCCCTCCATCTACGATAACTTGTAACAATAGATGAGAGCGCATTAAACTTGGTGCAGGCCAAGCAAATAGTTTGTATACATTCACGTAATGGGCTTAATGGATGGAGAACATTCAACCTGCAGTGTCCGTGTTTCTTGCTGTCATTTGTTGTCCAAGGTGATTGAATCGTTGCTTTCTGCAGGCATGTTGCTTTTTTTCTCTCTCCCAGGTCCCCAAGCAGTAGAATTAAACTAAACTAAACTAAACGCAATTGCTTTCTGAATTAAATCAAACACCATTTTCAGATATAATTCCGAAATCCGCTTATTTGCTCTTATTCAATTCGACTTTCTTCTTCCTTTGGTTCCTTTTCTTTTTCTTTCCTTCCTTTTTCCCTTTATTGTTCTTTTGAATCTAAATGCAATTGAATTCTAAAATGAATCAAAATTGATTTAGATCCAATTCTGAATTCTTTTTAAGTCCTTTCTGCTTAATTTCTCCTTTCTCTTCCTTCGCTTTCTTTTCTTGTTCCTTCCTTCCTTTTCCCTTTATTTTCAATTTTCCTTTTCGTTCCATGTTCTTCTTTCTTTTCCTGTCTTGATCATCAAGGTGTTCTAAATTAATCTAAATTAGCGATAACCTTGGCGATAAACGTTTGTTGAAAAAGGTGCCCCCGACGAGGACTGGACTCATTCGATCTCATTGGCATTTTTCCAAAATACTGAACAAGCAACAAGAAAAGGAAATGAACTATTCTTACAATAAAAACATAGAAAACATGATTTTGGAAATCTTTGATGAAGCTGATTATAAAATCTGTGATGACAAGCATTTCCGCTGCATGTTTGTATGACTGCCAATTGCACGATGAGGCGATGGAAGCTGCCCAGAACCACGACAAGGTAGTAGAAGTGGTGGTTGGCGACGTGAGCGGGCAACGGGTTGAGTTTTACCTGGTCCTAAGAGACAGCAGTGTCCCAC
>Ga0126342_10015083_pt1 | contig 13568 bp, 11 predicted proteins | sample Cyp1metagenome_FD_92528 | JGI IMG/M metagenome (GOLD analysis project Ga0126342, IMG submission 92528) | Coral microbial communities from Lord Howe Island, Old Settlement Bay, Australia - Cyphastrea 1 metagenome | ecosystem: Host-associated > Invertebrates > Cnidaria > Coral ...
GAGCGTCCCGGTCCCTGGTGCTGCGGTGCGTGCGACATCTGCACGCCCGGACAATGAAACCACCAACTACGATGCCAATGGGAGGCTGGTAGTAACAAGGGGGTGCCGCAGCTAAGTCGGTTTATAGTGATTCTAACCATTTGTAAGAATAGTTTCTTGACATATTGGTAGCCAGATTAGATGATAAACCTCTTCCGTCCGATTCATAAACAACCCTAAATGATGAGTTTATGGGAGTTAACATGAGTCAAACATGAAACATGGTGGTGTTATAGCGGTATAATGAGATAGCCATGGGACACAAGCACGCACACATGTGTATACATATAACTATATATATGCATATATTAATACAACTGGTGATTTAACAATTGCTCTTTCCCTCCATTCATATTAACTCCCTCCAAAAACCATGGCTTTAAAAACCGTATATTTGGAACCATGCAATGTTCTTTTTCCACATATGAACTGGGGAAGTGATTATGTAAGAGTACCAGATTGAAAGGGATTTGAGACAGAAAAAACAGCCAGCCCAGCCAGCAGTCCAAAAATCAAGTCACAAATAATTAGTAAACACTAAGTGATGGTGCCTGATGTTGACCCATACCCGTTGATACACAAAACCCCTGTTTTCGGCGTAAAAAAATCCATCATGTTGGATCCGTTTGGGGGCTCTGACTCTGACATGGAAGGTGAATGGCCATTTGACATCATTTAACCGACAGCATAGCTGGGTACTTCCATTTGTCTGCGGTAAAACGCTGTAGATATGAATTTATTATTGGTAGAATTGGGGAAATTACAGAACCCCCTATAATCATCTATAATCAATATAACATAATATAACCATCTTATTATAATCATCTATAATCATCTACAATCATCTATAAACTCGGCTGTAAAAACCATGATTTCCTATAGCTTCCCCCAAGAAAACCTGGCAAAACAGGTGGCAACTCCCGTTTCGGATTTCAATGTTCCAGGTGGCAGCCGCCTGGCACATTTCTCAGCAAAGCGGCCACACCCATCAGCTTCTCCACGGCTAAGGAGGTGGTGTTGGATGGTCCTCTGGACGTGGCTGGGCACGGTGGATACGTGGGGTGAACCCATAAAGGGTGTGAAAATGGCTGGATGTGAACGGAGATTCAGGTTTCCAATCCATGGGGTTTCCCCGAATACCCCAATAGCTGGAGTTGTTTTTTTCCGTTTGAAAATGTGAAAATCAAATGGGAGTCATGGGGGTATATACCCCCATGGATTGGAAACCGCTAGATGTGCTGTATATGTTTTGATAGTAGGCATTGATATAAGTCATATGCGAAATTTGTCTAAGACACAACTGCTAGACTTGGAATGGCATCATGGGGATTGTTTTGTGATGGTATAGCCAAACGAAAAGATCCAGCGCATCCCTGTTTCCAAGGGTCTGCGGGATTGACAAAAACTCTAGCAGTAGCATACACATATTTGAGCTGACAAAAAATGAACATGTGTTCCCAACAGTAAGAGCGTGGTCCTGGGACGCGGGCAGCTTGGCTGGCCACTCCCATTTCTAACATTTCCCAACATTCCCAACATGTGCAGTGGCCAACTTTCAAGGCACAATCCCTTTAGCCCCCCCCAAAAAAACTACACACCTGCCTTGAGAGAAAGCTTGCTTTGTTCCCATTTTGGGTGCTTTAAAATTTTAAAACTTAAGGCGTTTCTTGACCTTCCGGGAACGTGACTTTCGTGGCCCTGAGGTGGTCCAGGTGGCCCGCACGGTGGAGAACAGCCGCTCGGCGCAGTCACATGCCTTGAACCATCGCTCTTCACGCTCGCACTGTTTGATCACCTTGTCCTTGCGGCAGATCGATGCCAAAGGCGGGGACCCGATGGACCCGATGGGCCCGTGGGCGCACCGGGCTGGGCTGCTGGGAGGGCTGCCTTGAGGCTCCAGGTGCTTGGGGAACCAAGGGGCATCCTCAGCAGTGCGAGGCATTTGATTTGTGGCAAAATATGCAGAAAGGACCCTGGTGGGTGCGGAAAACCTGGGGTTGTCAATTGCCAAACTGCTGGTACAGGCTGGTACAGTATCAACAGCAGTATGAACTCCACAACCCATCTGGGATGGATCAAAACCAAGGCAAGCTGCCGGATTTGGGGGGAACATCCAGCAAAACCAGCTATTGTGGGGTTGGGGTTGCGGTGGCTCCTTGAGAAAAAAGATAGACCCCTTTGTGCAGGAATGCGATAAGAAACATGTAAAACAGATCAGCCAGCAGCAAACTGATACGATCTCCATATTTTCTTGGATTGTTTGGTAGGTGGTTTTCTTGATTCTTGCCATCAAGGACAGATCTATGATATATGCACAGATGATTATATAATTATATCTATATATATATATACAGATGTATTATTTATTCTTTGTGTATATACCAAGGAATTATTTTTTGCCAGGCCGAAGCCGCTGTTCCAGCCGTCCAGGCAAACTGCAAGCAGGGCAGGTGGTTTTCGTGGACCTCGCTGGCTCGGAGCGCGTGGGGAAGTCGGGAGTTCATGCCGACGCGACTGGTGGGGCGCGTGCATTTAGCTCCGCGGATCGGTGATTTTTGAGGCTTTTCCAACAGTAAAATGTGTCGAAATATGTCGAAATATGTCGAAATATGTCAAAATCAGTGAATTCCCAGGAATGGATGGTTAAAGCATTACCATGTTTTACCGTTTATTAATGTTTTATAATGTTTTCAGCGCACAAGAAAAAATGGTGATGTAAGAATGTTGAATGATGTTGTTAGTAGAAACGGGCCATTCGTATTGTGGTTCAGATGGTTCAGGTCGCTAAATTCACATGTTCAGCATATGACAATTTTGTGGGTTTAAGCCCACTGACATCCCAACGTTGATCCATACCCAAGTTCGTCGAAAAATAGGAGGTACTGTATAGACCATTTACAACATTTGACACCAAATAATCCCCTCCCAATTTGTGAGTTTAGGAGGGAAAGATCGAAAATGATCGAAATCGTTCTGAATATGCGGAGCGGTCTACTGATCTCCTCAAAAAACTGTCAGTTACAGCATGCGCAACCTGCGATCTAAATTCCAGACACCAAGTATATCCAATTATTGCAACCCATTGCAACCCACTAAAGGGATACCCAAGTAAAATCATCCTGACATAGTGGCAAATGTTTGTTTTTTTGATTAGTTACTACAATTGTAAGTAGATGCTGATGACGTCAGATATGGTTTGAAGATGCTTGAAGCACAGAAAGATGTGCAAATACCCATGTACTTGTGTGTGTGTCCGTTCTTCCCATCGAATCTATATATTGGTTATGAATTACTGGATATCAAGAGCATACACATCTACATGATTCTACATGCAAGTGCAACTAAGATGCAGTGGATGGTTTTTTGAAATCCTGCACCAGTTCGCAACCAACCAGGTTTACCTGGCAATGTGAAAGTGGACATCCCTGGCACTCGCTTCGATGAAGCGCGCTCGGTGAATTCCTCTCTCAGTCACTGGGATGTAAACCACCAAGGCGGATGTCCCCTGTAACAAAACAACTCCTGTAGTTAGTTCGCCATCGTCAACCAATAGGATCCAAGAAGTGATTAAATGATTTAAATATATTTAAATGATACATGCCTACAAAATGCTAGAAACGGTATGCCGAATCGGCCCCTTCCGAGAAAACTAATGATTGGCCTCTAGACCTCTATGATGAGGTGAGGTCTAAAGTCGTGGGAGACGTTTGTTGCTGTTCATTGTTGGTTGCTTATGCACTTATGCGTATCTTACATGCTAGGATTTAAGTAATTGGGTAAAATATCATATCACATGTATACACATATATACATATATAGTGTTACATCTTTCCACACACACACAGACATGTATATATATATATTTGTACATGTACATATCTATATTGATATACATTAATATCACACATGCATATATACCATGAATATCCATCAACAATATACATCAATATACATTAATATACCATATATAATAACTTAGGCGCCCTGGGCCGCGTCATCGCAGCCCTGGCGCGGCGGGACAAGTTCGTGTCGTTTCGTGACTCAGCGCTGACGCAGATGCTGAAGCAGCCCCTGACAGGACGATCCCGGGAGAGTTGTGACTAGCAACCATTTCTACTCCATACCTGCTCCATGTATGGTATAGATACCTACATAACTGGGTGATTTTTAGGGCAAAGGTTGGTAAATATTCCATACATGGAGCATATGGGATATGATTATGGTTTTTATATGCATATGTTATAGTTTCTGTATGGTTATATATGGGTTATATATGGGTTTTAGATGGGTTATATATGGGCTATGAAACATTGAAACATTTACTATCTTGGATGCACATGCAAGCAGGGAAACGCAGGGAACTGAAACGCAAAGATGGTGGATGGTGGATGCTGGTTCCATTTTTTGACAATTCAGGTTGTTATTTGGTAACCCTCATTTGACAAAAGCCAAAACCATCGGCCCCCGAGATATTGAAGGTCGGTTGATACTGTAAAACATGAGAAAACCGATAGGGACCCCTTAAATGGTGACTGGTTTTTGACATTTCGGTGGTCGACATTTCGGTGAGAGTCTTCACATGCCGGAACCTCGGCCCAAATTGTCAAGGAGTTGCGATTCTGACACTCTGCCCAGGATGAAATACCGGAAGAAATATGTAGAACCACTTCATTCAAAATCATGTCGGGAGTCGGAAGCACAGCAGAACCACATGCTGGAAACCTTTTTGGGGATGATTGCATGAAAGTGTTCAACAACAAGGGATGAGAAGGGAAGACTTTCAGTTCTCCCTTCATTTGAGGATTAATTCATCAACCTTTTTCAATATCCTGCACCTGAAAATAAAGACAGCTGTTTGAGGTCAACAGCAACACTTAAGTGGTAAAAGAGGTATGGCTACTGGTTTATGAGTTGGTGGATTTATGATTTTGTCAAGAACTCATGAATTTTTGAGAAAAAGGCAACGCATCACTACTACCTGTGCGTGCAGTTCAATTTGTAAGTGGATATTTCACCATGGTTGTAGGGCCCCCACATCCTAACAAACAGAGGTTATGGCACAATAGTCTATAGTCTATAATATTCTATAATTATACCCATCAATCACGATGAATAACCACTAATAATAAGTAATAACCATCAATAACCATGGCTAAGAATTGTGAAAATGATGATTCATCGTTTGAAATCTATATTCACCCATTTTTTAACCCAGATAAACCATGATAAACCCACCTTTTTAGCCATATTTCACCCTCAAAATCACCCAAAAAAAATCACTCCCAACGAAGCCAGGCCACAGTTCCCACATCTTGGTGATGCTGGCGTTACGCAGCGAGAAGGTGAGACTCACGGCGTAAGACATGGCGGCGTAAGCTTGCGGGCGGGGGTTACGTTTATATGTCTATGGCATAGACATATAAACCTAATGTAATTAATATAGTATAGTAACATTTTGTATAATATAACATAGACATATAGTATGGTATAACATAATATTTTCTATAGTATGGCATGGTAATAGTAATCGTATAATAGCAATAGTAATACAATAGGAATCGTAATCGTAATAGTATGGTATGGTATGGCATAGAACAGTATAGTGTAACCCCCAAAAAGATGGAAAAGCTTGGAGCAAAATCCTGCTGGAATAGTGAGAATTGCCGTCCTATGTGTCTGAGGGTTCCTATATATATATATATATATATGTATGCATGTTTATAGTGTATAGATATAGTCAAAATGTTGAACAGATATAGATATAGCAGACAAATCCTGATATACTCTACATACATAATCATACATATATGTGCGCTTGGCTGGAAACTATTTTTTATTCTAGTCGTGAACCAATCAATCGACTGCAATTACTTTCTGTTCTTTCAAAAAACTGAAGCATGCTTTCAATCAGCACATGCACGAACCATCTTTTTGTCACATTTTACGACCACACTCAGTCTAGTTGGGCTTGCCACAACTGGATGATGTCTAGGAACCAGGGTTTGAATGTGTTTTGGAGGCAGCAAAAAACCACTGAAAGTGCATACTATCGAAGAAGCGGCACCGCCCCCGAAATGGCAAGTTCCAAAAAGTCAAGACATCTTACTTACATGAATCCATCTCTTAAAATCGTTCTTGTCTTGTCTTGCATGTGAGGTTTAAAAGGCCATGTCATTGCGCCAGGCGAACGATTCGGAGACTTTCTCCACGATGCGCTTCGGCTCTGTGTGTCGCGGTGCTGCTGCCACCAACGCTGGGAGAAATCGATCAAAAGCCGCAGCAAAACAACTGGAGACTCAGCTGAATGTCTTTGGATGTTAATCCGATCGCCAAGTTTTAAACCACCTTGAACACATTTAATTAAACACCACCCAACCATGGTCCCAAAGATGTGTAGATTATTCATTTACCCCTATTTAACTAAGGTTTCTTGGGGGGAGAAGGAAGGGATGTTGTTAAGGGTCCAGTTTTTCCGAACCCCCAAAGTTTCCATGGTGGACCTTGAGAGATTTCTGCCTGAACAGAGCGAAGTCGTGACGTTGGCGAATCAATCTCTTCCAAAGAAACTCCCCAGGATGGAATCTGGAGAAATTCTGGGCAAATCACAGTGACCTCACTGTGACCTCACTGGAATCATGCTTGGTAAGGGGAATCATCCCCAAATGGCCTTATTTCAGGGCGTTGCTCCGTCGGGGGGCCGATTGCGAAGTATGAGGGCCTTATTTCAGGTTAGTGAAATACTACATTTTGCTCCGGATAAATTTGATCATGATTTCAAGAAGAAAGACGTCATTGGAATGATCGTGAAGATTTAATTTCTCTCCAAATGGCCGAATTTTCCAGGCTGGAGAATGACTGCATTACAATTTATAATAGCTATTATCAATTGATCCATATATATATATAAATATATATATATAAATATAAATATATATATATATAAATATACATGTGGGTTTGAGTCAAAATTTGAGCCCTGTGACTGCATATATGACGACAGATTTTAGCACTTGTTTACTGTAATATTAATCATTTAGCTATTGGGGTACTCAGTTTTTACCCATACATACCCATACCCGTATTCCGATTTTACCCCCTGGACATCGCTATTATATCCCCAGGATATGCCCATCAAGCCGTTAAATTCACATTAGATCCATTAAACCAGAAAATTCCCTTTACATTCCCATTAAATAAGGATATGCCTCTTACATTCTCCTGAAATCATTGAATTGGGTCTATCTGCTTGAAGAACTAAGCTGAGCAGCAGCATCTGAAATCTCCAGGCACATCCAGGCACTATAGCAACTATTTGTTGAATAGTTCTAGCTCGCTAGCACAGTTATACTGTGCATGTATGTATTCATATATATATGTGTGTGTGTACACATAGTATATATGTCTTATACACATTGTATATATTCGAAGGAAATTAGAAGTCAAACTTCCGACAATATGGACAGATGAAAAAGCAGAGGTGAGAAGAATCAGAGAAGAGAAGAGAAGAACAAGATCAGAGAAGAGAAAGAGTCAGAATAAAGAAGATGCAGGTGCGCGAAAAGGTAGGAAAGTCGCGAAACACTGTGTTTTTCCAGTGTTTTGTGGCTCCAGACGGTCGAAAAGTAGGCTCGCTAAAGTGCGGCGCGTGCGGAGCCATCTGGCCAGATGAGAGTTGAAAAATTGCGCGCTGTTGTGGCGCGAAGCACATGTCGAAGTCAAAATGCACAGAAAGACTTCATGTTCGGAGCATTTTTGGAAGTTGAAAAAGTGCACGCCGTTGTGGCGCAAAGCACATTTCAAAGTGAAAAGTGTAAAAAACGGACGGACTTGTGGAAGTTGAGCTGTTGAATAAAGTTGCGACGCGAAGCACATTTCGAAGTAAAAATGTGCAGAACGCTTCAGTGTCGGAGCACTTTTGGCAGTTAAGATGTCGAAAAAATGCGCGCCGTTGTGGCGTGCAGCACATTCTCATTTCGAAGTCAAAATGGCAAACGGCAACCAACAACAACAACAACAACAAAAACAACAAAAACAACCACAACATCATTTACAACAACTACAACAACTACAACAATTACAACTACAACATTGCAACTACATCAACATCAACTTCAGCTACAGCTTCAACTAGACCACAATACAACTAGAATTGCATTACACTAATTACACCACATGGCATTGCACTATAACACACCACACTACATCCAGCAGCAGTTGTGGTGGAGGTGGCCGCTGCAACCACTCCAAAAGCACAGCTCCAACCACCTTTCGGTCCGTCAATGTATTCACTCTGCCATCCGTGCATCGCAACAACTCACCTCTCCTATAGTGTCCTATTTTTGAAACTTCCGCCACCACCTTACACAATACTACTGGTACATACATACATACATACATACATACATACATACATACATACATATATATATAGAATTATATAGATATATATATATATATAAAGAGGCTAAACAATCATATGCACATAAATGCCCGCATATGCATATTCTACACAATTAGAACATCAACTACCCAAAAAGGGGACTTACATCGACCAGCGCTTAGGATGCGACGAAAGCATTGAGACTTGGTGGCCGCCTTGGGGGATCCATGTTCCGTCTGCTGGAGAGCATGAATTGGATGTTTCACTGATCCCCCAGAGCTGGCAATGGGAAACCTATCATTCATATACATCCTGCTGATGTAATTATTTGTTTGGCAAACACGGGGTCGTTCTAGCCATCCATGGTAGATAACTAGAGGGGAACAAAGAAATCAAAAACAACATTAAAACATCAAATGGTTCCTATTCCAGTTTTTCCATTCCAACAATATCAACAATTTGGGATTCAATCTTTTGTTGAACTATATCCAAGCCAATTGATCTAATTGTTCCATATGATCCCCATGGTGCCCCCCAGTTCTAAGTTGCTTTATAACATGTGATAAACCCATTGTAGACATTTTTCGTCATTTACATGCATTTACCATCTCCCCGCCCAGTTGATACCATGGTTTCATTCGTTTTCTTCGCGTTTCCCAAGGATTTTCCCAACGTTTTGATGGACCCCGGAGTTCCGCCCAGGAAGTCGCTGCGCGCCACTTTGGAGTCCATGGATGTGGAGCTGCAACGGATGATGGCCGAGGGCCAGGACGGCCACGTGAATACGCAAGACTTTGCGCCCTCCACGGTGCGGACAGGGACGGGATGGGGTGGAGATCACCACTTTTTTCAGGCCTTAAAAACACATGATTTGATTGAATTGTCAATTGAAACTATTTGGGTAGGAAATAGATAAAATTTATTGTTGCTATAGGTAAATAATGCCAACACCGGATTAATAAACCCACCCACCCCACAAGGTCCAGATGGACCTTGTAGAGCCTTTCCTGTTTCACCCCTCAATAATAAACGCCTCTGAACCATAACATTTTGGATATGGCTTACGTCAATTAGATCTTCATAGAATTGGATTTGATAAGATTTGATTGTTAAAATCTCATGGATCCCATAAGATTCCATTGGGTTTGATGAGATTTGATTGCTAAAATCTCATGGGTCCCATGAGATTCCATTGTGTTTGATAAGATTTGATTGTTAAAATAGCATGGATCCCATAAGATTCCATTGTGGTTGAGATTTTATTGCTAAAATCCCATGGGCCCCCCAAGATTCCATTGGGTATGATGAGACTTGATTGCTAAAATCTCATGGATCCCAAAAGATTCCGTTGGATTTGACGAGATTTGATTGCCAAAATCTCATGGGCCCCATAAGATTCCATTGGATTTGATGAGGTTTGATGGCTTAAACCTCCTGGAATCCAAAAGCCCCATAAGATTCTATTGGGTTTGACTGGGTTTGATTGCTAAAATCTTTGGATCTCATCAAATTCCAGTGGGTTTGATGAGGTTTGATTGCTAAAACTTCATGGATCCCATTTGATTCCATTGGATTTGATGGGGTTTGATTGTTAAAACGTCATGGATCCCACAGGATTCCATTGGATTTGATGAGGGTTTGATTGCTGAAATCTCCTGGGCCCCATAAAATTCCAGTAGATTTGATGAGATTTGATTGCTAAAATCGCATGGACCCCATAAGATTCCATTGGGTTTGATGAGGCTTGATTGCTAAAATCCCATGGGTCCCATAGGATTCCATTGGGTTTGATGAGTTTTGACTGCTAAATCCTCATGGATCCCTAAGATTCCATTGGAATGAATGGGCAAATCCAAAGAAAACACATTAGGGACACGGGTGGTTGATTAATCAGGGGGCAGCTTGGTTATTATTAATGGGGGACATGGCATGGGCTCATGGGGGGTACCCTTTGGGAGCTATCCAATCTGATGATCTTTAAAATCAATTTAATTATAAATCCATCATGCGGGGGATATGTTTTTTCAAATCTTCAATGGTCAGCAGTGATGGGTTCTCATGGATCCCATAAGGTTCCATTGGGCTTGATGAGATTTGATTGCTGAAATCTCATGGGTCCCATAAGATTCCATTGTATTTGATGAGATTTGGCTGCTAAAATTTCATGGATCCCATAAAATTCCATTGGGTTGGATGAGATTTGATTGCCAAAATCTGATGGATCCCAAAAGATTCCAGTGGATTTGGTGAAATTGATTGCTAAAATCTCATGGGTCTCTTTAGATTCCATTGCGCTTGATGAGGTTTGATTGCTAAAGTTTCATGGACCCCATAAAATTCCATTGGGTTGGATGAGATTGGAATTCTAAAACCTCATGGGTCCCAAAAGATTCCATTGGGTTTGATGGGTTTTGATTGCTAAAATCTCATGGGCCCCATAAGATCGCATTGGGTTTTTAAAATCCCATGGATCCCAGAAGATGCCATTGGATTTCTAAAACCTCATGGGTCCCGAAAGATTCCACTGGATTTGATGGAATTTGATTACTAAAATCACCTGGGTCCCTTTAGATTCCATTGGGTTTGATGAGATTTGATTGCTAAAATTTCATGGATCCCAAAAAAACCCAGTGGATTTGATGAGGTTTGATTGATAAAATCGCATGGGTCCCACAAGATTCCAGTGGATTTGATGAGGCTCGATTGCTAAAATCCCATGGGTCCCATAGGATTCCATTGGATTTGATGAGATTTGATTGCTAAAATCTCATGGATCCCAAAAGATTCCAGTGGATTTGATGAAAAATGATTGCTAAAATCTCATGCGCCCCTTTAGATTCCATTGGACTTGATGAGGTTTGATTGCTAAAATCTCATGGCTCTGAGATTGATGAGACATGATGAGAAACAAAAAGAATTGGACATAAATAATTTTGGTTTAAAAAAAGGGAATTTCAGCACTGGAGGGGTGATGAGAAACAAAAAGATTTGGAAATAAAGAATTTTGGTCAAAAAAAGGAGAATTGCAGCACTGGTGGTTTATTAATCGGGGGTAGGTTGATTAATCGGGAGGGGTTAATTAATCCTGACTTGACATTATATATATCATTTGGGGTCTGCTAATTTATAATTAATATTAATAATGATTTGCACTCATCTAGAGTCCCATTTGGGATTTAAACGTTGCGAATAAGGGCCCGATAAACCAGTATTGTTTTTGGGTATTTAAATGTATTTGATATATATATAGTTATATATATATAATATTTATTTATTTATACTTATATGTTGATATTTCAGGGGAATTCAATGTGATAAAACTTGAGTTTTGCTCGGCGGTCGGCCGGGTGAGGTTAGAGCCTTCTTGGACAACAAGGCGAAATTTGAGGAGCAGAAACGCCGCTTGTCGCGGGTTAAAAGATGGGTAAAGACCCTCTGGTAGCCTATGGTAAATTAAGGTAGATGTGGGAAAACCATGAAACCCAAAGAAAATTATCTTGGTGTTTTTCCACACGTTATTAAACGTTTACCCTAGGGTAACTTAATGTAGCGAGGTGGACAATTACCATTTTAACTGGGTAAATCATCGAACTAAATCGGCCATGGTTTCCATAGCTTTGTTAAATTACCGGTGGGTATATAATTAGGTGAAGGATGTTGGGTAGATAAATCTATAGTTCGTGGAGGTTACTGGCGGCCCAGTTTGTAGTGATTCTAGTTGCCAAATTATTGCAGTACTTTGGGGTTGAGGTTCAATCAACGACAAGTACTTGGACATTTATTGGTCACACTCAGGGTACAACTAACCAACAAAGAAAACATAAGACAAGATACTGTCCATTACTGTCCTTTAGGGATCTCCAGGGCAGATTCTGCATGTGCGCTACAAGGCGTCCTTAATTGCAGCCACGGATCCCAGCAGCCATTGATACAAATCCAGTGAGTTTCCCATAGTTTACCTTGGGGCAGGTGAAAATTCCACAGCTGTTGCTGTGGTAAGTGCTGACTATGTAGCTCTAGGGATCTATTCAGACATACTCAGACAAAACACGGTAGGTTCCAAAAAACTGTTGAATAGCACCCAGGCCGCGCCATATGATAGTGATGACTAGCGACATACCAACCATGGTTTGAGGCAGTTCGTTCTGGAAATCAATCCGCCGTGTGGGAAAACTTCCCGTCTATGCCTCGATGAAAAGATATCAAAAGGCTCGCAATGGATACATCCCATTCCTTTTGATATCCACGTTTATCTGGTTGGTGGTTTGGAACATTTTTTATTTTTCCATATTGGGAATAATCATCCCAACTAGCTAATATTTTTCAGAGGGGTAGGTATACCACCAACCAGTTACGATTTCCAACCCATCCGACTTTTGGGGTACCCAGGCTACAAATGCCCAATCACTGGACCAAATCCATGAGTCAAAGCAGTTCACGGTGGCCCCAAAAAATGCACCACTTGGCCTTGGGGCTCCCAGCTTGCTAGTTTCAGGTTGGTGGATGCTGATAGCATTTAATTGTTTATTAATGTTTATTATGTGTACATATATGTATACCATTTATATCTATATCTATACTGCACAAAGACCTACACCCACATTTCAAGACCAATTTTTCCAAGATCCTTTCAATCAACAAATAATTAGGACGCTAAATAGATCGCTGAGTGGGATGCGGGTTTAAAAAAATACCGTTTTCAACTGGCTTACAGTTCCATTTGAAGTTCCTGACTGGGGCGATCCTCCGTCCGCTATTCCAGTGAATCATGAGATTCAGTGGTAGGGTCCTACTGTGGCATCAGCAGATTGGATGTGGGGAAATTCACATCAGCCTTTTTCATTAAACCGGTAGAAACCATAGATTCCTTGCAGGTTTTCCTCTAAACCAAGCCAATGTATGTCATGTAGTGCTGGTGAAATCTGATCGTTTGATGGTCAAATTCCCGTGGGCCCGCGTTTTTTTAACTTTCATTTTACTTGGTTTAAGATGGTTTAAGATCATCACGTGTGACAAAAAATCCTGATTTGTTTGCTTGCGAAGCCTTTCTTTTGCCTTTTTGAAACCATGAATCCATGATAATCCCATGTGCATTCATTCCTTGCTGGTTAACATCCAATCTTTGCTGATTGGTTTCTAAAGTATTTGC
>Ga0126342_10015084_pt1 | contig 13566 bp, 16 predicted proteins | sample Cyp1metagenome_FD_92528 | JGI IMG/M metagenome (GOLD analysis project Ga0126342, IMG submission 92528) | Coral microbial communities from Lord Howe Island, Old Settlement Bay, Australia - Cyphastrea 1 metagenome | ecosystem: Host-associated > Invertebrates > Cnidaria > Coral ...
AAGAGAAGAGAAGAGAAGAGAAGAGAAGAGAAGAGAAGAGAAGAGAAGAGAAGAGAAGAGAAGAGAGGAGAAGAGAGAAGAAGAGAGAAGAAGAGAGAAGAAGAGAGAAGAAGAGAGAAGAAGAGAGAAGAAGAGAGAAGAAGAGAGAAGAAGACAAAAGAAGACAAAAGAAGACAAAAGAAGACAAAAGAAGACAAAAGAAGAGAAACGAAAAGAGAAGAAGAGAAGAAGAGAAGAAGAGAAGAAGAGAAGAAGAGAAGAAGAGAAGAAGAGAAGAAGAGAAGAAGAGAAGAAGAGAGAAGATCCGAAGAGAAAGAGTCAGAAGAAAGAAGGCAGGTGCGGGAAAAGGTAGAAAAGTCGCGAAACACTATTTTTTTTCAATGATTTGTGGCTCCGGAGGGTCGAAAAGTAGGCTCGCTAGAGAGGCGGGCGCGGAGCCATCTGGCTAGATGAGAGATGAAAATTGCATGCCGTTGTGGCGCGAATCAAATTTCGAAGCCAAAAAAAACGTTTAAACCACTTTTGGAAGTTGAGATGATGAAAAAGTGCACACCGCTGTGGCGCGAAGCACATTTCCAAGTCAAAACGTACAAAGCACATCAACGTCGGAGCACTTTTGGAAGTTGAGATGTCGAAAAAGTGCACGCCGTTGTGGCGCGAAGCACATTTCCAAGTCAAAACTTGCAAAGCACATCAACGTCGGAGCACTTTTGGAAGTTGAGATGTCGAAAAAGTGCACGCCGTTGTGGCGCGAAGCACATTTCCAAGTCAAAATCTACAAAACACACCATCTGCACTTTTGGAAGTTGACATGTTGAAAAAGTTCATGCCGTTGTGGCGCGAAGCACATTTCCAAGTCAAAAGTGCACAAAAAACTGACGGGTACGGAGCACTTTTGGATGTTCAGATGTCGTTTCAGGCGCAAGGGATTGTGCACCTTGTCAAAAATGATCAAAACGTGAGGGTTTTGTAGCATTTCCAAAAACGGCAGGCGTGGGACATTTGAAGAGGATCTGCAAAGATGCATTTTCCGCGGCAGGCGCTGTACAAGAGACATGTTCATCAGAGATGTTAGCAGGTCCGGGCGCTCATTTCCTGAGAGGGGTTGCATTTTGGAGCATGAGACAACTTTCCATTATTGAAGGAAGTCTCGCAGGATTGCTTCGTTTTTGATGTTGCCAACTTCAAAAATTGAGAAAGTCTTGTAAAATTGCTTCTTTTTTTGACGTTGTCAAGTTAAAAAGTTGAGGAAGTCTCGCAGAATTTCTGCGTTTTTGATGTTGTCAAGTTCAAAAATTGAGGAAGCGTTGCAGAATTGATAGATAGACAAACAACTACAACTACCCCTGCACTACACTACTGCCACTACTGCTACAACTACAAATACAAATAAACTACGCTAGTTTACACTACACTAGTTACACTGCACTACACTACACTAAATTACATCTAATGACAATACGCTACACTAATTGCACAGCAACAACAACAACTACTACAACAACAACAACTACTACTACTACGACGACTACTACTACTACTACTACTCCTACTACTCCTCCTCCTCCTGCTGCTGCTACTACTACTACTACGACTACTACTACGACGACTACTACTACTACTACTGCTACTACTACTACTACTACTACTAGTACTACTACTACTACTACTACTACTATTACTACTGCTACTGCTAATACTGAAACTCTACTACTCTACTACTCTACTACTCTACTACTCTACTACTCTTACTACTACTACTACGACGACGACGACGACGACCACGACCACGACCACGACCACGACCACCACCACGACCACGACCACGACCACGACTACTACTAAACTACTACTACGACCTCTACTACGACCTCTACTACGACCTCTACTACGACCTCTACTACGACCTCTACTACGACCTCCACCGCCACCGCCACCACCACCAGCACCACCAGCACCACCAGCACCACCAGCACCACCACCACCACCACCATTACAACAACTACCACGGCTACAACTACAATTACAACTACACTACATTTCATTGCACTACACGAATTACACTGCAATACGCTACAACTACACATACAAATACAACTACAGTACCTTACACTACACTAGACTACACTAGACTACACTACACTATACCATCCTACAGTACACAACACGTCAGTACACTGCACTACACTACACTAATTACACCACACCACAACTACAACTGCAACTACACTACACTAATTACATTACGTTACAACTGCAACTCCACTACACTACACTACAACTACAACTGCACTACACCACACTACATCCAGCAGTTGTGGTGAGGTGACCACTGCAACCATTTCAAAAAGCACAACTCCAACCACTTTTCGGTCCATCAGTGGATTCGCTCTGCCATCCGTGATTCACAGCAACCAACCTCTCCTATAGGTTTCCTATTTCTGAAGCTTCCGCCACCGCCTTGTGCGGTACTACTGGTATCGCCAGACTTTTGACATCTTTTAACACTCTCAAAATCTCTCAGGTCCAGACATCCAGAGAATGAAAGCGTGAAGTGAATGCAAGAATGCCACTGTCTGGCTGTTGGCTCTCAACTGGCCAACTGGTAAGGGGAATAACAGTGGAGATCGTCTGAAACAGGAACTCCATGTGGTCCCAATAACGGCCAAGAGCGGGTATACAATATCCAACGGGTATTGAGCTACCCCACCGCTCTGCTGTATTCAAGGCTCTTACAGGGCCCTATCCCCGCTCATTTCACAAAACGTAGAAGCCGCCCTTTTGAGCCCTCTAATTACGAATCCAACCAGTCCCACATGTACATGGAGCCAATGTGGTTTGATGATGTTTCAATTTCATAGCCACTATTTCTGCCAATAACATCTAATAACTAGACTAGTTTGGCTCGGAATTAGCAACCAGAATAGTTTGGCTCAAATTCACCCGATGCTTCCGTGAAACTCTGTGGGGTCGCAGTGCCGAGCTTCCCACTGCATCCAATAAGTGCCGTCATCCTTGCTACTGAAGCCCAAGGATGTCTTGACGTGTGGGTACTTGTCCTCAAGATGTTGGCTGCGACGCTTGGGCTGTCACAAGGATGCGTCCCCCAAAGCGGTGCCTTCGTTCATCTACGTTCTGTGGCTTCTCTCTTGGGAATCAAGGGGTCTGTGTAACGCAAAAGGGGTTGCGAATTCTGGTTTTGAATGGTGTTGCAATTTGAGGGTTATCTGCTCAAGAGATTTAGATGCTAAATGCTCGAAAGTCCTGTGGAGATTGTGGAGTGAATTGCTCTGGAACGGTCTGTGGCATGAGCAAGTTACCCTATAATGTGGGTAAAACAATAATAAACCACCCATTTGGGAATGCTTTCTGCCACCTATTTATGGTGATCTGGGGGATGGTTTATTATTGTTTTACCCACATTAGTGCCTTTAATGAGGTGAACGAGCTGATTCAGAAGGACGCAAGGAATCGGCCATGCCAAAAGGCTTTGGAAGGCACTCTTAGTCACTCTTCCCATTCTTTTCGCTGATCTTCTAGGGCTCTCCTGCCAAACCTAGCAAACAAATTGATAGTCAACAACAATCTGCTGAACATATATAAATGAATGCAATCATGTATGGGTCTATGGGTATCCAGCACAGCATAGCACAGCCAAACAAAGTATCAGCTCTTGCATAATCAGAAATCCTGGCGCGCTTCCCGCAGCTATCAAATCGAAGTCGTATGATGACTTGTTGATTGTTCAGTGTTATGTAACATATGTATGATAAGGATTATTCTTGCCATTTCTTGAAGGGTGGTGTCCTTCTTGAATTATTGAAGAAATATCTAATCATGGAGAATTCTTGGCACACGTTGACGCACATATCAAATCTCTTACTTATCTCAGTATGACTGCGATAGTCAAGCCGAGTCAAGCCGAGTCAAGCTGAGTCAAGCCTTGGTCTTCAGCACAAGCCAAGCATCCCAGAGTGGTGACCCGTCACACCAAGATCCCTTCCACTCTCCAGTTCCCCAAGGATTTCGTATCTGCACCTCGACAGTGAGCACGGTATTGCTCAGTGAGGCTCAGTGACTTGGTAACGACATGACCACCACCACAAAGATCCATAAAGATCTGTAAAGGCAAGGTCAAACCTGAACTTTCATCAGTACGCATCATTGCACTTTTAAAGCAAAGCTGGCAAAATGCAATCCCCAAAACGCGAAGTCTAGCAATAGTCCCACACGTCCTGCTGACGCAAAGCTGCCAAGGAACCATACGAAAGTACTCATTGGAATGCCAGTTCAAAGGGACTGCTCTAACTTGCAGCAAAGAGAATGCGTGCTTTGGGACTAAACCCTGCTTCTGTCCAGCTTCTTTCACCCCACCACAACAAAGGACCGCCCCCTGGCGATGGTAGTGTCGAAGCAATTGGAAGAAATCCTCATCATCGTGCTTCTCATCCTCAAGCACAACATGGCATCTTGAAACATCTACCCAGACTCAAAAAAGCAGCCCCAATCTTGGCAGTTTCAGTAGTTGTGTACTAAATTTCAAGCCACAAACCAAGCATACGTACATGAAATCAACCTCCAACCTCCAGAACCTGGTCACATGAGACTCAGTGCTCATCAGTGCTCCGGGTTTTAGCTGAGCATCGGTGGGTTTGAAAGCGCAAGCCCTTTTGTCCTCTGACTTCTGGGTCACAAGATCCAACCTTTCCCAAGACTTCTCGCTACTTGAGCGCTCGTAACGCCATGCATTGCCACCAGTCATTGCTGAAATGGCCCACTCCTAAGTACCAGGAAAGATCAAAATTGCCGCAGTTGCACAAACAAACACTTCAGCAACAGTCTTCACCGCCTTCGGATATCAAAAATATTCAAAAATCATCATAACAACTGGAAATTGGCTGTTCTTGTGACCACCTGTGGCATCAGCTCGACAGCCAAGGCTCAGTGATACCCGCTTCAGTGGCAGCATAGCTGCCGCAAAGCTTTGCAAAGGCCTTCTCCAGCATCATCACCTCAGGGTCCATTTCAAGCCTTTCACGACATTGATTAGATTAATTGTCTATATAATATATATATATACTTGATAATTGTACATGTGTAAATATATATATATATGTATGTATACATATGTGTGGATATAATTGCATGTGTATATATATATACGTATATAATTGTATATATATACACATGTGTATATAATTGGATACATATATATATGTATGTAAATGATCATATATGTATATGTACTATATATATATTTATATTTTTACAAAAAAAAAACTACATGTTTATATATACATATTTTTTTAAGACTAACTCAACTACAGAAGTTGGTTTCGAATTCAGATGTCATGCAATAGGAATAGGATAATGTCTCAGCAGGATGGTGTGTCCGGTGGTGTGTTGACGATAGGCTGCCGAGTTTGGTAAATGGTTTAGGCTATAGGCTAGACGTATCAAGCAAGCCTCAACGCAAAACAAAAAGTCGCTGACGAGAATACAAAGTAAATCACAAGATGCTGATGTGGATGAGGACACATCGATGTGTCACACTTTATCTGCACCTCCGCTACAACTTCAGAACATCATACAATATCAATCAATATCATACAATATCCCAGTCCGTAGGCTTTCTGTGTAGATTCGGACAAGCGACCCATGTTTCTTTGCCATGAGGATGAGCATAGAGTGCCTCTGGCATACCATCCCTTGCGCGTGCCACACCAAGCGGATCTCGCGAATCCGGCTTGCAGGGCACAAAATCATCCAGTTTGATGACTGTCCATTGTTTGACCTGTGGAGATGGCCATAGACGACCGTCCCTGACCCAGTGGCCAGCAGAGCCTGGAAACAAGTATTGTACCATAGTACCTCTAAAGTGGTTCCCAACTAGCATACTAGAGCATACTGGACAATCTATTTAGACCTCTGAGCAGACTGGAGGATCGTGTCGAAAAGCTCCACAAGTATTGGACAAAGATGGTTGGCAACTTTGAAGTGTGAACCAAACACGCAAAGCATTGCATGCCAGGACCATGCATCATGATTTACCCGTGGTGTGGGTTGGAAAATCAGTGACAGCTTAGTAGGTTCCACAAAAGCCGGGAACAAAAGTTCCGTTCTTCTAAATCCTGGATAATGACAACCTTGGACAAGGGCACAAGCAGCAACTGTACGTAAATGCAGGGCAAGTCGACTTGAGGGTCAAACAGCTTGATGTGGTACTGTCCGTGTGGTTGAACCTGCAACAATGGCTGCCTGGGTCCCTGTTAAAGGCGCTGCTTTGGAGCATGAAAATGCAGAGGTCCAAATATGACGTAAAAGATTAAAAGAAGTCCAAACACTTTCCTTAACCAGCTGAAAAGCATGGAATGGTTGCGTCTAGCCAAACCGTCCAAAGATTTTCCAAAGATGTTCAAGGGATGCTCTCAGCAAACAGGGACCAGGATTGAAAAGCTGAGGCACACAGTGCTCCATGAAGAGCGAGTCAATGGCACCTTCCTGGCCATCGTATCAGCTCTTTTGCTCAAACATTTCAGCCATTTTCTTTTGAAGACTCAAAATAGTTCAAGATCACTCAATAATATATGCTTTTGGGTGAATCCAGATTCTGCGCAGATGGAACATCGTCAGCAAAGTATCCAATAACAGTGGTGGAGTTCGCTGATTCATGATTTGAAAGCTGCGATCCATTTCGTTCGTATTCGTACATGTTCGTATCATTTGGAATCTTTGAATGTCTTTAGAATCGTTGAGTATCTTTGACCAGTTGCGAGGTCAAATGGCAACGTTGAAAATCGCTTATGGTCCCAGCGTCATGCTCCGCCAGGGTGGCCATGGCTGCCAGCAACCAACAGTCACCCAAAGCGCCTTGCCTAGGTGTGGCTGATGGTGACGGCTGAGACCGTAGAAGACACATTGTTTCTATATGTCTGTAGTTTGTTCTTGGAGTTGCCTCAACTTCAAGAGATGTATGTTTTGCAAATAGTGTCAGGTTATCGGTTATTGCAATCAAGCAACAAAATGTCTTGTGCCTCTATCCTGCTGGGGAAAATGTGCGAGGAGCATGAATCGCAACCCATGCTGCTTTGCATACTTTCAAAATCGTTCAAACGTAGTTGTAGTTGGATGGGAGCTGTAAAGTAGGTTGAATGTCGCCTTTTTGGGAACTGCTCATGGGGCAAAGCTGAACAGGTCAGCCTCATTTTTGCCGAAAGTGTCTGCGCTATGACTGCCCAAAAATCATCACCCTGAATCCTACTCTCCTTACTTCTCACCATGCAAAAATTGCAAATCACTGGCACGGTATGGGAAACTACCCACTGGGCTCACATCGCCAAACCGATTAAGCTGCGACCTGCTATGTAACACTTTCTTTTGCAGCATGTGGTCCTGCCCTCGAACAAGCACATCTTTGAATCCTTGGTTGTCTCTAGGATGTGATGGCAGCAAGGTGTTAGCACATAGCTCAGGACGACTCATAAGGTTTTGCATCAAAGCCGCTCTGTCGCGAACAACAAAACCAACAATGCAATGTCTGGCCAGCAGCCCAGTGAGTAAGGGCGTTTCAGGAAATTGTTCAGTCCACATGTCCACATGTTAGGATCTGTCCATCGCCAAACAGTTGTTTGGCGTTGCATGCTGAAGAGCAACCCCTGACTTCTCCAAGTGAAGACACGTCTTCCAGCACCCTTTAGGCTATCATGAGGCAATCTGTTGCAACATTTCTAAACAAACTAACAAATGCAGTGAATCTCGCCCAGCTTCTCCCAATGTTGGATGTGACGGTTTGGCACCGCTTTGTCTGCAGAAGTCCATGGCTCGGACCCAAGTAACAGTTGAGGCACCTGCGAAAAGAACTGATCATTCAAATGATCTAAAAATCGGTTGACAACTTATTGGATGATCCACCTAGCTCAAACTCTTCGTACATGAGCAAGTCTTCGTTATCATAAAATGGCTGAACATATCTGCGCAACCCTTGATGTCAGGAACATTCACTGCCAATCGATAGGCATTTTGTGGTGGTGTGGCAGCACTCTGCCTGTCCAGGGAAATGATATGATATATTGTGATATGGCCCTGGGTTCGCCCATGGCGCCTGACTTGCCAGACTTGGCGTTGGCATTGTCACCACCCACTTTCCCAAGGGATGAGTCCTTCAGGGCGTGTTGACGGGGCGCAAACAAAAAATGTCATGGAAGACTGAGCGAGAGTTCTGGCTGAAGAGGGTCTGTGCGAAACATTGTGCAATGTATGACCGTCCCTCTACACGTTGCACTGCATGCAGGGATCTTAAACATTCACAGTCGTGGAGTGCACATGTCATGGTGACGACGTTCAGCTCCTGGGGTGGGAAGTCTTGGTCCGTGTAGAACGAGGAACAGCATCCGCCAAAAATCCAATACATGCGCCAGCAGTATGCATACAAGCAGTTTGGCAGGTAGATTCTGATTGCCTGAGGTGCACCGGAGCTGAAAAACATGAAAATAGAATCTACTTCCTTCGAGTAACATGTTTCTGATTTATATCCTGGCATTCTTTCTGACATCTATTCTGACATTTGATCTGACATATTGAATTCCGTTTGACACTTTCTCTGGCTGCATGACACTTTAGCTAGCATTCTGTCTGGACTACATGCTGGCATTTGTTGTGACATATATTCTGACACTCTCATTCTATCTGACATCTATTCTGAGTCTGTCATGCTACATGGCATTCCACCGATCATATATTCCCAGTAGTACTGCGCAAGGCGGTGGCGGAAGTTTCAAAGAAAGGAAACTATAGGAGAGGTGAGTTGTTGTGATACATGGATGGCCGAGCGAACCCACTGATGGATTTCAAGGTCGTTGGGGTGTCGGGTTATCTATATATATCTGTCGATCTTCGTCTATCTACCTGTGTATCTGTCTATCTTTTCATCTGCCTATCTGTCCACCTATCTCGCTGGCTACCTGTCTGTCTATCGGTTTATCTATCTATGTGTATATAATTTGTGTCGAATCTACCTGGCGATTTATCCACCTATATATCTATCTATTGTCTATCTATTTATCTGTCTATCTGTCTGCTTGTCTGACCGTCAGTCTATCTGTGTATCTATCTGTCTGACTATCTCTCTTTCTGTCTATCTATCCGTCTATGTACCTATCTATCTATCTGTCTGCCTGTCTATCTATCAATCAATCAAACAAACAAATCTAATCAATCTACCTATCTGTCTATCTACCTATCTATCTGTCTATCTATTTATCTATCTATCCATCTATCTATCTATCTATTTATCTATCTATTATTCTATTCTATTCTGTTCTTTTCTTTTCTATTCTGTTCTTTTCTAGTCTGTTCTGTTCTGTTTTGTTCTATTCTACTCTATCCTATTCTACTCTATTCTACTCTATTCTGTTCTATTCTATTCTATCTATTCTTTCTAATCTATCTAACCTATCTATTCTAATCTATCTGATCTATCTGATCTATCTAACCTATCTAATCTATCGAATCTATCTAACCTATCCGACCCATCTAATCTACCTCATCTATCTATCTAATCTATCCTATCTATCCTGTCTATCTTATCTATCCTGTCTATCTATCTATCTAACTACCTATCTATCTATCTATCTATCGATCGATCTATCGATCTATCGATCTATCGATCTATCGATCTATCGATCTACCGATCGATCGATCGATCGATCGATCTATCTATCGATCTATCTATCTATCTATCTGGTCTGTCTATCTATCTATCTGTCTTGTCTTGTCTTGTCTTGTCTTGTCTTCTCTTATCTTATCTGCCTATCTACCTATCTACCTATCTATCTATCTATCTAACTATCTATCTATCTATCTATCTGGCTATCTGGCTATCTGTCCATCTGTTTTTCTGGCTATCTGACTATCTGTCCACCTGTTGATCTGACCATCTGAGTGTCTATCTATATATGTATGTAAATATGTATCTATGATCCCCGTCTGGTGGACCCCGGAGAGTCGTGTCCTGGGAAAATAACTGGGTTAATTTGTGGATCCTGACCTTTCTGAGCATTAAAATCCTGGTGCCCTGACCTTTCTAGCTATAGAATTTACATTCTAAGACGAATGAAGCTTGCAGGCACTAACATCCTGTGTCTAAGGTTTCCAGGAGGGATTTTGTTCTCCTCTGGTACCAAATGAATTCCTGGGTGCCAACCCTCATACACTGCTCAAATAATCACCCGTAACATGCTGTTGCTAGACTATTTTTTGGGGTTGCAAGGATCACAACTGAGGATTGTTCTGGGTTGCAAGGATCACAACTGAGGATTGGCCTGGTGATGCGACTTTTTCCTGTGGGGCCAACCTTTGGAGATCATCCGCAAGTATTCAGCCAAAAAGGTCCAGCCTCTTGGATTTTATTTTCGACACCTGCGGCTCGACCTCTTCAAGTCACTTTTTCTGCTGGTGAAGCTGAACATTTGTGTTTGTACCCTTTTGCATGGGCAAATGTATCTTCAGCTGTACAAGCATTCCATGGTGGCATATTTTTACTTGTGATAACTTTTGTAATTTCTGAACTGGAGCACCAGGAAAAAAATGAGCAGTGCGGCCGTGATATTATTGTCCCAATTAGAATCGACATGAGTGGGGTTACCTCATTACAGACAAACCCAAATCCAGCTACCTGTGTCCAAAAAGTACTGGAACAGATTCCTTTTCTGATGTCTGACCTATGTAAATCCAGCATTGTCACAGTACAAGAAATCCTTGTTCCCAACCTTGTGAATTCACGTAAAAAACCATACCCCCTCACACAAACATTGGTATGTTTTTCCTGGGGTTTGACATACATATATGATCGAATGAACTCACCGCCCATGAACAACGTGACAAAGTTATCTTCCTGTTGCCAAACATTCGTACGCCAAAGGAACATGATTTTGAACCAAAATGTCTTTCCTGGGTTGGAAGGGACGCATGGATGTAGTACATATGCAAATCCGTGATTTCAAAATTGTCAATTTTGGTACTGGACTCCCCAGAAAAAATACATCACCGGGGGGTTATCCATGTGTCTATCTATATTTCTATCTTTCTATTGTCCTATGGTTTTATCGTTCTATGCATCCATCCATCCATCCACCCATCCCTCCCTCCATCCATCCATCTATCCCTCCCTCCATCCATCCATCCATCCATCCATTCATCTAAGCTGGCGAGCAAAGGAGGACAGTTGACACAAAGTCTAATTAGACACCCTTACATGGCAGGGGATGCAGGTGGCGAACAACAAATCTCGCTGGTTCCTTCGTTCTTCCTTTTTCCAAAATGTTTCCATTGCTTCCACACAACCTTTTTTCATCAGCCCAGCTGCATGGATGGTCAGAACGACGGGGCTGAAGATCACGTTGTAGAAGCAGCAGGCCTGTCCATCATACAAGCTGGACCAGCACCAAAGCCACCGATCCGCCCGCTTCCTTCCAGGGCTATCTGCTGGCAGCTTCCAACGCAGAACACCGTAGAGCACCAAATATGTGACGAGCAGAACAAGCAAAACTACTGCCACGGTCCTTAGACTCCTAGAGTAGATGCCGTTGATCTGTCGCTCTGGGAAACTGATATTGATATGATATGGGCATGAAGAGGCTGTGAAGGATGGATGTTGGTGGAAGACTTTTGGGTTTTGCAGTGGACTACATGAGCGTTTCGTTTACAGCATTGCGTATATTGACAAACAGTCCAGGTATTCATGGTACAATGTATTCATGATATTCGCTGTCAAGGCGCTGAGGTACGTGTCACTTCGGTTGCAGAGCACCATGGTGCAGAGCTGGAGCTGGAGTGGCTGGCTGAAACACAGGCCCAAAGGTGTTCCACCCTGGGGCAGGCGTTTGGCCGGGCACATACTGCATCACACATCAAACGGCCCGGTGGCTACCAGCTATGCTCAAGTTCCATCCACACGCGCTGGCATGAGAGTGCCCTGAAGTTTGTGCTTTCGAAAGAGGTGGCTGGAAGTGCAGCAACTTCAAGCTTTTTGCTGGCTTGGACAGAGGCGTCATTACAGATCTCTCGGTTTAACAGGAATAGACCTTTACTCTCGGATGGCGAATTTTGGTATGTGAATCTTGGTACGTTTGAATGAGCATCAAGGCATAGCAAACCAAAGCCATCTGTCCGGTAGGTACATAGGGTGACTCTTGCTCCTTGATTCAAGATGGCTGGCGGCACACTGCTGGGAAAAGGCACGCTTCGACAACCTATATCCTTGCCAAAAGAAGACAGAGAAGACAATAATGGTTGAAACCAGTTTAATGTCCTTGCATGGCTGTGCTCTTGCGTCAAAACCAAAACCACCGGGACAACTTCCTGACTCGAGAACATGTGTAGCAGCGTTTACATCCTTTCTAAATGTAACTAACAATCATCGGCTACGCTACCTCCGCACACCAGCGATCGCGACCGTGAGAACGAAGAATATGCACCTGTCGCAATGGATGTTTTACTGATGTTTGTTTGTATTGTATCCAGCAGATTCATGCCGATTCCACATGCAACCAAATGACATCTCATTCAGCCTGCCTTGCTGTCCGTGCCGCCACTGCCCCAAGACCCCAGAATGCCACGTGTCTTTGCAAATACAGGCAGTAGACTGAGACAACACCCCCAGAATCTGTAGACAAAAAACATAATAAACTATATTTTTGGAGGCCTCGGAAATGTTACAACACACGGATCGAACCACAAGTCTGGTCTGATCTGGTCTGTAATCCCAGGACATCAAGGGCTTTTCAAGAAACAACCCTTTGATTTTTTTAGAAAAGTTTGTTGCATGACCTTATTGGCACCAAATCTAATGTTGCAGGCGCAAAATGAATTGCCCTTTGGTTCAAAGTTAGTGCGGCTGGTTGGTAGCTCGATCCAACTCTTCCAAAAACTCACTCATCCTGCTATGGCATGTTATAGGATATGGAATGCTACAGAGAAGAGATATCATCAAACCATAAACTATCCCAGAAATACGCCGGGATCCATCATCTCCCAATCGCATTTCAGGATCCATTTAAACTCGTCAACCAAAAACCCGGCGTTGCTGGCTGATTGTTGAACTCCAGTGAAAACGGGAGGATTCTACACGCCCAAATGCCAATTGAGTTTCAAATGGCTATGAAGGAAAAAATGGCACCCTAGGTACCCTAAAATAGTTTGTTAAATGTTTCTTCACCCAAATATGAGAATCATAGGTTTTGACCGGTCACGCGCGGATTCGGAAACTAGAACCGCGGATTCGGAAACTAACGGGCACGCGGATTCGGAAACTAAGATTCGGAGACTAACACACATGGGGGTGGGAATTTTGATATCATCGGACCCTTGTGGACATTCCAAGTCAATGTGAAGTTCCATGGGGATGGGAATTTGGATATCATCTGATCCTTGTAGACAGTCTAAGTCAATGTGAAGTTCCACGGGCGGGGGAATTTTGATATCATCTTTTCCTTGTTGACATTCCAAGTCAATTTGAAGTACCATGGGGGTGGGAATTTTGATATCATCTGATCCTTGTGAAAAGTCCAA
>Ga0126342_10015085_pt1 | contig 13565 bp, 13 predicted proteins | sample Cyp1metagenome_FD_92528 | JGI IMG/M metagenome (GOLD analysis project Ga0126342, IMG submission 92528) | Coral microbial communities from Lord Howe Island, Old Settlement Bay, Australia - Cyphastrea 1 metagenome | ecosystem: Host-associated > Invertebrates > Cnidaria > Coral ...
AAAAGTGAGCAAAACGTGAGGGTTTTGTAGCATTTCCAAAAACGATGGCAGGCGTGGGACATTTGAAGAGGATCTGCAAAGATGCATTTTCCGTGGCAGGCGCAGTACAAGAGACATGTTCATGAGAGATGTTAGGAGGTCAGAGCGCTGATTTCCTGAGAGGGGTTGCATTTTGGAGCATCAGATCTTCAGGTTTGCTGAGATGATTTTGCGTGACAGGTGCAGCACTTCGTATGACCTGGCATCAATTTTTCGTGGCAGGCCCAGTACTTTAGACAGGTGGAGTGGAAAAAACACAAAACACATTGGTACGAGGCCGTCAGCTCTGCACTCAACTTTCCATTTTTGAAGGAAGTCTCGCAGAATTGTTTCGGTTTTGATGTTGTCAAGTGTGAAAAATGAAGAAGTCTCGCAGAATTGCTTTGTTTTGGGTGTTCTCAACTTCAAAAATTGAGGAAGTCTCGCAGAATTGTTTCGTTTTTGATGTGGTCAACTTAAAAAAAGGACGAGGTCTCGCAGAATTGCTTTCTGTTTGATGTGGTCAACTTCACCAAATGAGGAAGTCTCACAGAAGTGCTGCGTTTTTAATGCTGTCAACTTGGAAAAATGAAGAAGTCCCGTAGAATAGCCAGGTAGATAGGTAGATAGGTAGATACATATGATAGATCGATAGATAGATAGATCGGTAGACAGGTAGATAGGTAGATAGGTAGATACCAAGATACGCAGTTAGATAGACATATGGGATTGATAGATAGCTAGATAGATAGATGGATAGATAGATAGATAGATAGAGAGAGAGCTAGATAGCTAGATAGATAGACAGATAGATAGATAGATAGATAGACAGACAGATAGATAGATAGATACATAGATACATAGATACATAGATAGATAGAAAGGTCGATAGATAGATAAAGAGATAGACAGACAGATAGGCAGACAGAGAGAGAGAGAGAGAGAGAGCGTAGGTAGGTAGGTAGGTCGGTCGGTCGGTCGGTAGGTAGGTAGGTAGGTAGGTAGAGAATCAGAGAAAGAGAGAAATAGATAGATAGCTAGCTAGCTAGCTAGCTATATAGATAGATAGATAGATAGGTAAATGGATAAATAGATAGATAGATAGATAGATAGGTAGGTAGGTAGGTAGGTAGTCAGAGAAAGAGAGAGAAAGAGAGGAGACATCAATCACTTTTCGATCCATCAGTGGCTTCGCCCTGCCATCCGTGATTCAAAACAACCAACCTTTCCTATAGGTTTCCTATTTTTGAAATTTCCGCCACCGCCTTGTGCGGTACTATTGGTATAATGTAATATATATTATATTTAATCTAATTTAATATAATAGGATATATATGATTTAATTTAGTTTAGTGTAATATGATTTAGTTCAATTTAATCTAATATTTTCATATAGTACAATAAAATACAATATATTGGCGTATGATGTAATATAATATCGTATATTTTTTATAATAAAACATAATTTAGTTTAGTTTAATTTCCTATAATATATAGTACAATATAATATAAATTGAAATACTTTAATATAATACATATTGAAACAATATTTCAATTTAATATCAAATAATACAATATGATTCAATACATGATATCATTTAAACTCATATATGATATAATTGAATATAATAACAAACAGTAATATATTTTTGAGATAAGATAAGATAAATACATAAATAAATGAACCCAAAAACATACATACATACATGCATGCATACATACATACATACATACATACACATACATACATACATGCATACATACATACATATATATATATATATACATATCGGCAGACTTATGTGTGCATATATATATAAATAAATATATATATATATAGATAATTTTTACACATGAAACATAAATATGTGTGTGTGTGGGTTTTTTTGGGGGTCGAATGTGCGCAGGTGGGCACCTTCAGATATTGCTTTTGCTTGTCTCAGACCATGGTGCTGACGGGCTTCCTCTTGGCCTTAGCAGTGGCCATCATGGGACCTGAGATTCTGATGGCGCCCAAGCGCTATGGCGGAGCTTGACCCCGGGATGTGCCAACGTGGTGCATCAGGAGTTGCCGGAAAGAAACGCGTTGGGAGTATCAAATTCTGATCCATGATGCTGTTCTTGTTTGAGTCACCATGCGCCTATCAGATATTAGCTGCGTCATGATGTGTTGGAGTGGTTTCCCTTGCAGTGAGGGGAGTGGAAAAGATAGCATCCCAACCCAGGAATTTCTTGTCATTGGGGCAGAGAAGTTGCAGGACGCATGTGCCAAGTTCCACATATCTCCTTAAAGTGAAGTGTTTCCAATACAGACACAAAAACACAACCGCACCCAGAGACACAGACCACTGCTGTTTTTCATGCAGCTGCGAGACTAAGTCCTTCGCACGCTTGCATCGCGGGGCCAAAAGTGTACCAAACATCAGGCGTCCGACCAAGGTTTGACGGTCGAATTTTCTACACCGCCCGGCCGGTTGAAACAAGGACCACAGCCAGCGTTGGGACGCAACCCGTGGAGTTGTTTTTAAAATGTTTGAACCAATTTTATAAGCCCTCACAACCAATAACGTGCGTAGAATTTATATCTGATAAGCCAGTTGCTAGCCCTGACCTTCCTCCACAACGTTTATATCACTATGGGGATACTAACCACACCGTTAAACCTTGCCTTTAGATGACTGCAAAAAAAATATTCTGTCTAGCAACAAACTGTTTCTAGACCAGAGAGTGGACTAGCCGTGTTGGCTCAGTCCCAAAGCAGTTTGGGCAGAAGTATTGCTATGAAGAGTGGGTGGAATGCCAGTATAAGAGAAAAAAATACGAATCTGCCAAGAGGCCAGATCCAGTCGCAAATTGTTTGCAACATCGAAGATCTGGTGTGACACTTTGCACGCTACCTTTTTTGTGGAGCCTGTGCGCCATGGATGCTATCTTTCGGATTCAGTAATGGCAAGCTGAAGGGAAGGGAACTTTTTGGAACCCCTTAATGGCCGGTATTGTTTGTTCTGCAGTCTTGATGTGATCAAAGATTCTGCCTCTGCTCTTTGGAAGGCAGTAGTGATAGGCAGTGAAATGCTGGGGTTAAGTAAAGACATGGGGTGTTAGACTAACCACAATGTTAAACCTTGTGGTTGGAAGGTCAGGGTAACATATATAATAATAACAACCCAGCTGTTACTAACCATGATTCACCAATATTGTCTCCAATATCACCCCACATAGCCAGTTACTAAGTTACTAACCATTTGCATCCATTTACTATGGCTTCAGGGACCCTCCCCCAAGGGTATCCAAGGGTCACCGGTCCACATCATGGTCGGGTCCCGCGATCGTCCGTAAGGTGGCGGGTGGTGAACGTGGCTGCCACGTTGGGCCCTCAGCTTGGGGAGGCCTGGGGTAATTTTTCGATCATGGGGGATTTAGCATGATTTCGCCAACAATTATTGGGGTATTCTGGGATACATCGCCAAAAGTTATGGATAGTTATGGCAGTTCACCATCCCCCCAACTATCACCCTGCCAAAGATGGGTTTGGAAAATAAAATTGCTTTCCTCTAGAAGTGTGGTTCTCCGGGTCTATGTCAGTGGGCGGGATGATAACATGTAGCATGGAAACAGACAGGGTCCAACACCTACCACAGCTACTCAGCTTAGTTGGTATCATTTTATGATATTTTCTAACTAGAATCATCAACTTATTTCTGTTGGGGGGTTAGTGTAGTCGCTGTAAACCAACTTTTAGCTAACCTCACATGCCAGCGCTGCCGGAATGGGGATCTCGTCTCCTCGTTTTGTTCCGTGGCCATTTGTAGACCGAGAGTCATCGCCCACCATGCAGCGCTGCGTGGATGAGGCTTTGACACAGGCCATGGGGTTTCCCCCCAGTGGTGAACCAGATGGTCATTTGGTCCATCCAAATCAATATCGTTGAAGATAGTTGGGTTAACGGAAAACAACAATCACAAGGATATGATAGGTAATATAGTTATTTATATGTTATATATATATATATATATATGTTAAACATATGGTACCTGGATGTACCTGGTACATATATGGTAAATATATGGTTATCATGGTTATAACAATAGCGTTCTATGACTTGACTTGAGAGTCCTGTTGATGGGACCCCCCCGGCAGCAGGCCGCCGGCGATGCCCCAGCCCTGGCTTCGGCGTTGCGACACTGCGCCACGCTGGCGGCTGCATGTGTAGAGGCGAGAACGTTGGAAGGTAAAAAATACCTCTGGTAATTTAACATAGCTATTGAACGTGGCCCATTTATAGTTGATTTACCTATTAAGGATAGTGATGTTTTAAGTAGGAGCTTCTGACGTAACAGTAACACAGCTCGTGGGAGGGATGTTTTTGTTGAGCAAAAGCGTCCTATACCTCCTTTCGGCCAAATGCCTCTCACATCTCAAGATGAATATATACATACAATGTTGTAAGATGCTTCATGCACAAGAGAAAAACTTCAACAAACCCAGAAACCCAGTTTTTCTTATGCCAATTGACATTGAGCTACATAAAGCAAGCATCGACCATTTTTTCCTGTTGACAGCCATGATAATCTCCTGGTTTCACGGCACCGTTGCAAGAACTGAAGTGAAACATGCATTGTTTGGCCCATTGGAGTTGCCTTCAAAAACAAACCTAAAACACATATTTTTTCTCCGCGTTTCTACGGGTTTCCTACGGGTTAGAAAACCCGAGTTTTTTTTTTTTAAACCCGGGATTATGACGGGTTTTCTACGGTTTACATCGGCTTTTCTACGGGTTCTAAAATCCACCATCAAAAAAAAACATAATTTCCCATCATGGAAAACGAATTTGTCATTGGGACCCCTAAATCCCGAAAATAATGTGGAGTTAGAGTTCCTTTGTAAGTTCACGTTCAAAGTTGAAATTCGTGGAAGGGTGAATAATCTCCCCCTTACAGACCTTAAGGATGTTCTTCCAAATGGGCTGTGAGTCAGAAGGATTTGAAGGCAAACAATGGAACTACAACAACCCACTCAATTGGTTTCTCACGCCTAATTTTATATTTGCATCGGAAAGTCGTGCCATCAGTGACTATGCTTCCTGATTTTTGTTGGTAAACAATGCGCTAGCTTATGTATAGGATCGCGCCCGTCCATGCGACACGTGTCCAAGGGCATCCAAAGGCTATATAAAACTGATGATTTCTTTCATCGATCATTCCATCCGATGAGGCTTCCATAGTCTTGATCTTTTGAGCCCCACTTGACATTTTGCTGACTTGGGATGGTGCAATTCCAACTAATAGGTTTTTCCGGCCCTTCTGGGAAGTGTTTCTTGAAAATCCCGGGGTTTGGGGGGAAAACCCAAGGTACTCACCAAGCAGGTGGGAAAAACCGGGGTTTCAGTTCATGTCCTACAAATTTGTAGGATCAAGGTTCCCTAGGTAATCATATATGATACATGCCAAACGAAATGGGCAGACCCTTTGCCAGTTTGACATTAGGGAATTGGCTAAATTCAGTGGCAGACATTCGGTTTTGAATGATTTTCTTGATCTACATTGAGTCAGGACATTGGATATGCATCAGAGGTAGATACAGATTAAGAACCTAAGACCCCTACTTAGGAAGTCCCCCAGCTGGGATTTTTGTGGTGATCAGCAACTGGCGGACTGGAATGCACATCCGAGTAGATGGCTGGAAATGGGTGGCCTTCAAATACGCAGAAGAAGTGTAAGAAACATCCCACTTAATTTTCAACCCGAAAAAGATAAAGTAAATGTCTCACTATATTGGCGGGAGCCAGGCAAACTTTATGGAGCCATGGGAGCCACAAAACGTGGCACAGATCTGTGGCTTGAAGCTTCCAGCTGAAGAGGTGTGGAAGTTGGTGTAAGGCCCCTTTGACCACCTAAGTATGGGGAGAATGCCATTCAAAGGTAGATTGAAATTGCATAGATTTGGGAAAACAGAAACTGAGAGACATTGACCTGGAACTGACTTGGACGATGCGAAGATGCTGAAGTATAGATGTGTGCCTGTGTGTGGGCTTGTGCTGTTCGGCGTATATACGTAAATCTGACTACATATACCAATCCCATCCCATACCGACCCACATGTTCTTTGCTGAAAACAGAGGAAGCCAATCCAAAAAAATACATTCCCATTCAGGTAAATATATGATTTGTCTTTTTACTCTAGCCCATTGTGTATCATATATATATATTTTTTTTTACATATATATATATAATATATATATATATAACTATATAGACCCATCAATAGGTAAATCTGCACCATGGGAACCATGGGAAATCCCATCCCAGGGCGCAGCTCTGGGTGCCCTGTGGTCTCAACTTTGGGCTTTCCTCGGGTGGTACAACGCTGTACAGCTCGCTACTTGGCAGCCGGTGGGATGCGGGTGGCTCCTTATTTGGGGCCAAAAAAATGGGGGACGGGCTCCAAAATTGCCAAAAAAATTGAAGCGGAAACATAGTTGAATTATGTTGAATTCACGTTGATATATTGTTTATGGTTCTATGGTTAGTGCGATAAAAAAACACCATCCAAATTTGGATTTTCACCAGCCGAAATGGTGCTTATAAACTAATTAGTAGATAATCAGTAAGTAATTATACCATATCATACCATTTCTTTCCCCAGGGGACACGGTGGGGACAAATCGGCGAAGGCCGTGGGGGTACTATGTCAATGGGATTGGTCGAAGGGCAATCAAAACCTAAAGCCATTTAGGGGGTTCCCGTACAGCGTCCCTTCAACCAATTCTTTGATTTCTTTGGGTTTCACTGTGTTTTTAAATATTGCAGTACCTTCCAAGCTGTTTTTTTCGTGGATGTTAGGCAGTGGCTGATGCTGATTCTGTCGTGATCATCATTATGGTGTTGACCCAGCATTTTTCGTATCTTTGTTAGGACTCTCAGTTTAAAATCGAAAAAAATATGTAATCCTTCTGTCATGGTCCTCCCTTCTCAACCCTGATCCCATCTGAGGTGATCATTCCGTGGGTTTGTCTCTGGATGTTTTCCAGCTCGGTCCTGGGTTTGGCGCGCTTCGCGCGCTTCCAATACCAACTCTTCCGTATCAGTGGCCCGTCACAGAGATGGAGGTGGCACCTCTCCGAGTCCACGGAGTTGGTCGTTTGGGGTCCAGGCTAGTGACTCCAGATGCATTGGAGTTTCATATTGTTGGTGTCCTGGGAAATTTAGTGATTTCAAAGGGAAGAGATCTTCGATGGAAACCCTTCTCGTCAAGTCCTTCTTACCAAACATCCATGTACATTTGATTCTGCCCGCCTTGAATTTGTATGTTTGCTGTGTTTCTTTTTTAACACTTATTTGTAGCAAAAACATGCAAAAATCATGTACAACTGATGGACGATGAAATCAAACCCTTCTTTGCCAAGCACACCCCCAACACCCCGCTTTTCATTAGATTTTAATGTTGTGTTTGGGCTGTGGCATTAGCACCAGTGCACAGACAAACAAAAGTGCTCAATGCAAAAAAAAATGGGTCAACAAACAAACAGAATAAGGGGTGCGACGTACTCCTTTGTTTGAATGGTTGGAATCCCATCCTCCAAATTTTAAATACCACTATGTATAATTCCTGGTTTAGTAGTTGGGATTTATTTGCGTTGGCGTTCCATATGGGGGAATATGGGGGTTATTTATATTTATTATTGCGATAGGATTGTTTTCCTGTAGATTTGCCAATTGTTTTATCTCTTGCAATGCTGCAGTGCTTGTTCTGCCAAGCCAAAATCAAAGGAGATCTGCCTGGGGATAGAGATATAACTCCACCAGATAACGCACATCTGGTTGGTGGTGAAGTATTCTGTGATTTTCCATCCAACAAATTGGATGATGATACCCATTGACTTTCACATGTTGTTAAGCGATGTTAAGGGGTGTTGCACCACCACATCAGCTGAGGTATTGACACGCTGCTTTTGATGCTGTTGTCGATTTTGATTCAGATCGAGGACATTTTCACATTATGTGCTCAATGTTTGCACGCCGGTTTGAGCAAGTTCCTTGTCAAAACGCGGGGGAAAGAGCTTTGTGAGAGCTGACGTGAAACCATTGATTCACGTACATGTTCCAAAATCCCTAAAGTCCCTAAAGCAACCAAGTGTTTTAGCCACCACGTTGAGTAAGATGGTGTGATTCCCTTGTTTTTTTTGATGATTTAAAGATGATTAAAGATGCTCCATGTTTCCTCGTTTATTCTTGAAGCCTACACCTATAGGACCCTTGGCCCTCCAGCAGCGGATCTTGGATTGCTGAAAATTATTTCCATCGGTAAATGCACCATGTGGGGAGTCTACTGGGACTTGGTTGTTTTTCTTTACCCTTCAGTAAACTATCATAGCAATGGAAAATCCCAGCATGTTCCATATTTTTCCTGGGGAACCATGGGTTTCCATAGCTTTTTTCTACGTTTTAAAGCCAGGTTACTGGTCCTTTCAGGCGCAACTCCGATGGGTCCCAGGTCCGTGCGGAAGTATTTCCGCCTTGAGCGGGACCTGCACCGTGCCACCACCTATGCGGACTATCGCAAGGCGGAGGAGGCGCAAGAGATGGAGCCCAGTGAGCGCCGGAGCTGCCTCTGTTTGTTTGTTGTTGTTAGAGATCCAAAAATATATCTATAGAAATATCGATCTTTCTCTCTCCCTCTCTCTCTAATTATAATATTATAATTGTATAATATATATATATGTATGTATTAGAGAGAGAGAGAGAGAGAGACAGAGAGAGAAAGAGATACTACTAAAAACCTAAGCTGAAACATGAGTGCCACACACCAAACTGTTGCTCCGCTGGTCCAGGCCATGCAACACTTTCGCTCCAAGCTCGGCTCGCAGTCGCAGGTCTGCCGCCGGCCTTCTGGGGCGCGCTTGGCGTGTAGCTGCGAGGCCGGTGTCGAACTCGGGGAACCCGTTGTGACGACAACATGGGGTCCGAATGCGCAGCACGTGGTTGCTCAACCCCTGGTGATGAAGTCCAGCATCTTAATTTTGTTTTGTGAGTTTGATTAATGATCTATAGCTGGCCACAATCCAGACGTATGGGAACTACTGCATATGATAGATAAATGACGATTGGTTGAAGGGGGTTGGGAACGATCATTATCCATGAGATTCCCGTTCTTGACCAACCGGTAGAGTGGGATGATGAAGGGTTTTGAACATTGCCCAGGTTGTTTACATTCAAAGAGGGCTAAGATATAAAAACTGCCTTCCTTCCATGGTGAGGATTATTTTGCTTACCATCTCCTAAGAACCACGAAACATACACAATCATGCCACTTGGGTATGCAGTTCCAGCTATAGCTGAATTTGCAAGCCTAGTGAGAGGATGTTATAGGGTTTATATCCCAACTTATGGGGGTTGAAACATGTTAAAAACCCAATGTTTCTAGCCACAAAAATCACCCAACAAAAAATGCCGCCTGGATGCGATGTGATGCGCAGGAGCACTTGCAGATTTTGCATTTGGAGTTGGAGAAGTCCTTGGAAGCCAAAGGTACCGAGGAGTTCTGGAGCGACGGGGTAGCTGAGGCCGTGTTTGTGGGGTAGCAGGGCGACGAAGACTCGGATCTATATAGTAATCCCGTAGAAAGTATAGAAAAGTAAAACCCCAATAGAATATAGAATTGCGATAAATTATTGTTTCGATATGTTTGTTTTCTTAGAGGGGGATTACTATATTAAGTGTTGACTTCTTTGTGGTTTTCAAACGAACAACCCCAAGAATAAGTTTCCAGACTTCAGAAGTCATCTTAGACATTCTACTAGCCTCCAGTAGCGCAACCAAGCTATGAAAAAATGCAATGCATGAATTACTTGTACACCTATTGAAGGTACTATTAAACATTGTGATTTTCGATGGGGGACCGATGAATTGCCAAAGAGTATGAGTAGCCATCCATAGAATCCCTCTGTTGGTCATAAATCCAAATTTAATATCACTATAGATTCAAAGATTGTTTTTTCCATTGTTTTTCCCAAATTCTATTCCCAAGATGCGTGACTTCCCATGATTTTGCTATCCAACTCAACATGGGTAGCTCCGTGATTTTTCGCAGGACCTAGCAAAGTTGGAGCCTCTCCTGGTAGATCAAGCGGGCGGCGTGGAGTGGACAAAGATTCCCAACGCAGAGCAGCCGCTGGACACGACGGGCACCAGTTTTACTGACAAAATGAAGGCGGAAATGAGGGAGATTGACCCAGGGAAATTTAGTATTTTGGGGTTTTGGAGTGGAGTTGAGTTGCGGAGCTCGCGACTCTGCAGCATATTACAGTTGAGCCACGCTGTAACCCCCTTGTGAATTGTTAAGTAGCCGGGCCGCATAAGGGTCCGTGCAAGCCAAAGGCACCGTCGCGTAAGTGCCACGTAAGCCTTGTGTAAGCCAATATCCCCGCGTAAGGAATATCCTCAGCTGCGCAAGCAACGTGAAAGCTGTGCGTAAGCACATCCTTACGACCTTTGAATCGATCAAGGTGTTTAGCACGGCTCAGTTGGATTATATAGCATGATCATGTTTTTCGATGATCAGGAAGTATCATGGCATTCCTGAAATTGGTTCAAGGGTGTACCCTCAAATCCATATAAACCCCATATTCGGGGCCAAAAACAAAGATTTCCGAAGTAGACTTCAATACATAGTGAACCAATCCATTGAGACATCAAATCGAAGTCTCAACAACACGTTGCAACAGATTTGGCTGAGGTACTTGGAAAAGCTGTGCCGCTGTTTAGAGGCCCTTTGCCAGCGTCGGAAAGACGAAGCCAGTCCTGCGCTCAAGGAGCCGGGTAGCAGTGACCAGCTGGGTGAAAAACCCCTCTGACATAGCTACCCGTGGGATCCCAAGGGTGTCATTTTTTTATGTATTTTGTGATTTTATATATTAGGTGGGGATATCCTATGAATCGGTGGGTTAAAGCATGTTTATTAACAACTTACTAGCTGGGATGCACCCCCCAAGTATAGAACAGTCATCATGGATTTCCATGTTTTATTTCAGTTTACCTCTGGCCAGGGGCCCACGTGTGGATTAGGTTTGCATGTCTAGAAGAAGGGATTTTCAGTGCATGTTCAGCCTTGTATTGTGGTGATTCATATACAAGAAGATGCAATATTTTGAATACCTTCTGACATCCCCATTCACTCACATATTTAGACATGATTTCAATGGTTGCTGGACTGAATGACTACCCCATACCATGGGGATTGTCACTTCGTAAGTGGGTAACAACGAGCATAGATGATCCCATTATAAATCAAATATCTATACATGGGTCCCGGGTTCTAGTGGGTTACGTTTTTTTTCTGTTCGGATGCAATGAATATACATATATATATATAAGCATAGATTCAGATAGTTAATTCCATTATGTACACTATTATGCTATTACATATGTAATTAACTATATATATTTATAAAAATAATCATTCTTATACATACATATTACTCTTTTTCGTTATATAAATTACATATATTATTACTATATATTATTCTTCTTCTTTTTATTTATTTTATTTTCTATCTATATATATATATAATTGTTATATTCAGATTTTTTCATGATGAGGCAATGATGAGGCAATGATGAGGTATTGTCTTTGCAACTGGACCCAACTCTTCTCCTGTCCCAGGACTGGCTGGTGGATCGTCGCAAGGCCATTGGGCGCACGGCGCTGTGCCTCAGTGGCGGCGGCAGTCTGGCGATGCACCATATGGGCGTTTGCCGCTTCCTCCTGGAGGTGCGTTGGAGAAGGGAAGGGCATGGAGATGGGGAGAGAAACAAGCACAGATATAGATATCTTATATATGCATATATATATATATAGATATATACAGTATATATATGTATATATATATATATATGTATGTATAGATATTGATGGGATGAGGAGGTGGATGTTGAGAAGGAAGAGGAGGAAGAGGAGGAGGAATAGGAGGAAGAGGAGGAAGAGGATGATGAGGATGATGAGGATGATGATGATGATGACGATGACGATGACGATGATGATGACCATGACGATGACGATGATGATGATGATGATGATGGTGATGATGATGATGATGAGGGGGATTTGGATGAGTCTTTACCAGAATAGGTATAGACTGAATGCCGTGTGTTGTCGTTGCGGTATCTTTTTTGCGAGAAAACGTCGTGATGGATGTGGAGAATTTGACATTAGAGGCATCTATCCTGCTCTTTACTGTGTTTCTCGCATTAAGGGTCTATCTGAAATCTATCTAAGAAGTCAACACCTTTGGCGATGTCAACCCACATGTTTTTTATTTTTGTGGGTATGCCCGGAAATTGCCTCTTCTGAAATGGGCTAACTGGTCTCCTCTCGCCATCTTACTGACTGGGCAAGGAGGGGTTGATGCCCAAAATCGTCAGTGGCGTGTCCGGTGGTTCCATTGTGGCTGGTTTCCTGGCCATCCACACCGATGAAGAGAAGCTCAACTCTTTCTAGTGTGCTGTGTCCACTTAAGACCATGAAGATAGTTGAAGAACAAACTACCCGCAGTTGTTGCTTTGGGTTTTCCATCCCCAAATTGGAATGATGATCTTGGTTGACTTTTTATTCATGTGATGTTTGATATGATCGTTCAGCCAGCACACCAAGCATATGTACATTCATATACAGAATTAGCAGTTATATATATAGTTACATATATATATAGTTATATATATATATATATTTAGAGAGAGAGTTATATATATATAGTTATATGTTCACACACATGTACTGAATATATCTTAATACACACATGAAATCTTACCATAGGCAAAACCACCAGCCTTTGAATCTTTATTCGAGCCAAGCCACTGACCAGGTCCTAGATCTCCAGAGTTTTGCGGCATTTCTTGACTCATAATTGGGAATACCCTCTCGTAATCAAGCAGTGAAATTTAATTGTTTATGTTTAAAAGTTTTAGGATGTTAGCATGCACACACACACACATATATATAGATATACACGCATACATACAATCAAACATGGCATTTGACACATTCACCAAATAAATGGTGGAATTTCCTGCACACCATGTTTGATTACCAGATGGTAATTGAGTACACAGTTGGTGAATGTGAACGGAATATACATGTTTGCCAACTTGATATGATCATTTCGTACAGTATCAGTTTATTTGGGTAAATTATAACGGCGCCACTGGCCGACGTCAAACCAGAAATCATCTCTCTGCATATGGTAGATCATAACATTTATAACGACCTCACTGCGACGTCACTAGAAAAATGATTAATGTCTGCCCTTGATTTATAAATAGCCCCCCCCCCCTCTCTGACCCTAAATAGACTTAAGGCCACCATAACTTGTTTGTATGTAAAGGTTTTAAATTACCACAATTGAAAACGAATACATAAAATGCAATTTCAAAAAAAAGGAATCCAGCAATTGTTTTAGTATTGATCTAGTACTCATGTCATGGACTTAGTATTGATCTAGTACTCATGTCATGGACTTAGTATTGATTTAGTATTCATGTCATGGATTCAGT
>Ga0126342_10015086_pt1 | contig 13565 bp, 13 predicted proteins | sample Cyp1metagenome_FD_92528 | JGI IMG/M metagenome (GOLD analysis project Ga0126342, IMG submission 92528) | Coral microbial communities from Lord Howe Island, Old Settlement Bay, Australia - Cyphastrea 1 metagenome | ecosystem: Host-associated > Invertebrates > Cnidaria > Coral ...
AAGGCATTGCGCTCAAGAAAGAGAGGGAAAACCAAAACACGGAGGAGCCAAAATGAGCTCTGATAGATCGCAAAAACGAATCCAAACACCACACTCACAAACGAAACCCAAGGAAAACTTCCTGAAATCAGCATGCCATTCATCATCCTTTACGGGGGTTGTGGCTTTCAATCCGTAATCCGTCCAAACCACATAATCCGAAAATTTGGTAATCCGTAATCTGGCGAAGGATTAAGGATTACGTTTGTTGAGGCCAGTATGTATATAAATAGCCCATTGTTGTGTTTCCTTAGGCTTGCCATTCTGTTCCAGTCACCCCACGGGCCTCCAAGGGGTTCCCACAAAAGAGGCAAGGACCCCAGCCTCAGGCGCGCAACACTGAGCCCCTATGAAGTGGTCAAGAACTCACAATGTCATATAAAACCTATATTTAACTGGGACTAACTATATAAGATTTATTTGGATATTCCAAATATATCCAAATATAACATTACATCACTGGGATACAAAATAGGTTTTCAAGCACTTTCTAACTGGGATGCACATCCAACTAGAAGCCTTGGTGGAACGGATCTATTGAATTTCCGGGTCCCAAACGTCTGTGGTACTGAATATGACAGGAGGGGGTGGGATTCCCCAAGAATGGTGGGAAAAAAACCATCTCCCCCATGTGGGATTGAAGCCTCAAGGATTGGAACTCAACCTTCAAACACTGAGATGCCATCATACTCAAAACATTAAGCACGAACTGGAGCATGCCTCCATCAAAACTTTCAGCAAGATCAGCAAGGTTTCGCAACGAAGCTTGGCGATCTACCAGCAAAAACATGGCCAAAGATGGGGCATACTGACCTGCAACAGCGGGAATGTAAGCATAAACGCCATATTTTAGCCAGGAAAGTGGATTTTCTCAGCCCATGGGGATTTCACCAAAAATTGGGATTATCGAATGGAAATTTAAACTACCAAAATGCCAAGCATAAAGATGCAGTTTACAGCTGGCAAAAACATCCCGCCAGCCTGGAAATCGTAGGTGGTTTCGTTGATTGGTGGTTCCGAGAAAGTAAACAACTCAAACCATTTAACCGTGCCATTTTTCATGTTGGATTTTGCAACAGTGACACAGTGACCCCTTCGGCCAAGTCTCATGGGGCCATCTATTTCGACAGAGATTCCATATGCAACGCAAGTGCAGGTGAGTACCAAGCAGAAAACCCCATCATGCAAAACTTTAAATCCACAAATCTAACCTGCACTTAACACAGTCGAATAGTCAAAGGCATGTTTTCAATCTTTGGGCCACTTCAGTCATCTTACCATGTGCAGGATGTGCAGTAGCTCGCCATCCGCCTTTCTTCATCATTGCAGGCCGGGCAGCCCAAGTGAAGTTGCTATATCCTATGATTTCCCGTTATTCTCAATTACACCCTAGCTTTGAAGGTTAAATCCCACATTTTTAAACAAACATCGTAGATCTTTGTTGAACAAAAAGGGTGGAATATCACTTGCGCCGGCCAAAGTGTCTCACGCCGGGTGAACATGGATTTTGATCATCAAGACACTACTTGGTGGCGCATCCCACTTAGTAAGTGGTTTATAACCCCAGTTATAAATGGGATAAGTAGGGTAAATCCACTTATAACTGGGGTTATAACCCGCTTTCTAAGTGGGATGAACCACCAAGTACCTTTTAGGGCTTGACTTGGGGACATGGGGGCAGCAAGCTGCACATGATGCTGGTGCGATGCTGGCCACCAGGGCTTCACGCCCTCTTGTTCCACAATGACCTGAACGCAAATGTTTTGGGAATCCAACAGGTTTCCTGAAAATGGGGGTACCCCCCATTTTTCGTCCTAAATTAAACCATGACTTGGCATTGAAACCTATTGAAACCCATGGTGACTTTGGGATCTACCATTTTAAGAACCACCGATATAGAAATGGGGAATATAATGCGATGAAATGAGATGTGTCATATATATATATATATACACATGTGTAATAGGATGTAGAACCAACTTGATATATAGTATTATAGTGGGATTTGTCTGAAATGGTGTGTAACTTACAACCCTCAACGGGCAATGTTTTAGTTAGGAATATGATGATAATTCATTGGGTTTGGGTGCATGGTTTTTCACGCAAAGCGACTTTGGGTGTCAGCAACATATCATGTTTATGATTATTTATGTCTAATTTGCTGTTTAAATCCACATTCACACACAACCCTGAAAATACAAGTGCACACAGAATGTGAATGCCAATTATTGTTCTTTGACCATTGAGAGGTACATATAAGGTCCAAAGCACCCCAGCAATGTCGGGTTGACGATCCCATCCATACTAAACACCAGAAACCATTCTGAATGTGCGGGATTTCCACGTGTTTGGGACTTTTAGGGGATGCTAAAAAAACTAGTGTTATTACTAGGAAATATCCGTAGGGAATTTTGGGACTAGGGGAATGTTTTTTTTAAACAAATAAAAATATGTTTCCTGTGGTAAAGGACAGGTCCAGTGAACCCGCTAGAGATATTCTTGCAGAGTTCATTGCATACGAGCACCAACCTGCAACAAGAGCATTTTGGGATATTCCCTGACTATCCACGCTACCTCAATTCATTGTTTTTCCTTAGTAAAAATTGCTCGATATCGCATTTAAGGGTTGGTCTGAAAATAGCATAGCGTACACCCAATAATCCAACGCTTCTTTGGCCATACCCAAGATTCTACTAATACATCCCAAATATATTCTGGCTAACCGGTAATCAAACGTGGCAATTGAAAATCCACCATATATATATATATATATATATATATATATATATATATGTATATATATATATATATACATGTTTTTCCCATCAAAACATCGATACGTTTAATTACAAGAGGGTACTCATTTCTTGCAGTTTCACTACTCGACCACTTCCCCAGCCCTTTTTTTAGCCGCTGGAATGCGCCTTGCCACAGTTCAAGCAGTTGGTGAGGACCTGGACAAAGATATTGAGAAAGAATCATGGTATATTGATATGTATATATATATATAAATTAATACTGGTTGGTGGTTTCAACCCCTCTGAAAAATATTAGTCAATGGGAAGGATTATCCCATATATTATGGAAAATAAAAAATGTTTGAAACCACCAACCAGAATATCATCTAATATGATAATTATTATTCTGTGCTATTAAGAGGGGAGATGTACGTACCATGCAACGCGTCGTGAATTCAATATGTCAGAGTGATATTCTGATATGTGACCTGTTTTTCATGATTTCTATTGAAAAGGGTTCTCATTGTATCTTGGCTTCGCACACCTTCTTGGGGATGAAAAAGGCATGCAGTGCACTGGCACCTGCGAACCCAAGATGAGATGAGGACCCGTTGCACGCCGGTTTGAATCAACATCTTGTTTCAGGTCAGCAAGTCAACAATATCCTATTGATTACATGGCACGTGCATTCCTTTTTGGCAACATCTTCCTACACATTGGGTAGATCATGGCCCATTTCCACTGGAGGTAAAAAGCTCCTGGAACGGATCGTAACCAGTGCGTCTGGCTCGGCGGTTGAGACGACTGAAGAGTGGACAGGGTACCCCAATGGCCGCCATGTCGCACTCGGACAAAGAAACTGAACGCGAAGCATCGCAAGTAAAGCACCAGCCGCCGGTCTGGTCATGGCAGCAATCACTCAAAAAATGTTCCTCTCAGACACGGGAGCAGCTGCCAGGACACGCGCAGATTCACAGACCTGACCTATTTACATCAATGAGTCAAAAATGTACTCAAAAGTCATGGTTTTGACCCATTTAGTCACAGATGTTTTGAGTACATGTTTTGAAACCCTTTCCCAGAAATAAGTTATTGATATTGATGGGATATTAGAGGATGTTAATGGATTTGCCCTCCGTCATCAAACGTGGCAGCTGGGAAATCCCCGAACTAAATTGGAGGTTTAAAATGGGAAAATCATCTATACATGATGGATTTTCCATTGCCATTGATTACCGGACGGTATATGTATACCTAGCAAGCCCAAACAAATGCAGAAAAATTACATGCAATCTTGAACACGTGGTAAATTTCACTTCTTCCTTTGTGGGGGTTACTATAAGTTACACCAAACAACACATAGAACCATTGCCTTTGACTGATAGAGCTTGGTGACATTCGAACTGATTGATCTGAATATATATATATATAATGACCAGTGGTAACCTGTTATGAGTACCAACCGCCACCAAAGAATGTTAGATCCTGCTTGCCGCCTGCACCACACATATACACATACACATATATATATATATATATGTATACATATGTATGCATACAATCCAGGATTGCAAATTTGTAGGTGTATATATAAATATAGATATATAATGATATAATATACTACTATACAGTGCATGAGTTTGTCCAAAAAACAGAATACCCGGCAACTGCATGATGATTGAACATCGTTCTCCCTATTCGGGATAATTGTCTTATGCCCGTTATGCCCTAGTTTGGACCTAGGCATCGGAATTTAAACAAGGATGGAGCCGGAATACCCCAAAGTCATTGCCAGTAGGGATTTATATATATATATATAGATAGTCTTATATCTACACATTCCATGTTTGAAATCTCCAGTATTGTTGGAAAAACATAGCTTGTCCCTCAGTCTTCTTCTAGATTCTAGAGGCTGGCTTTGATTTTTCTACTGGGCTTGTGTTCACCCGCAGCCAGAAGACCGACCCAACAATAAACTTACATAAACCTACCGTGTGGGATGGACCTCACTACCCACTTATTTCTGGTAATGTGGGGGATGGTTTATTCTTTGGTGTACCACATTACATCCCATTCATTATGTCCCACTATATCCCATTACATCCCGATGTATCCCATTATATATATATCCCTTTACAACCCTCGAAACCCAATTGATGGCTGGTTAAATCCACATCTTTGCTAGTCAAAGCATGTTAAGTCCCAAATTTGACAATAACCCCTTACTATATCTGGTTGGTGATTTGAACCCCTCTGAAAAATATGAAAGTCAAATGGGAGTATGACATTCCCATATATATATATATATATATATATATGATTATATATGTGGAAAGTCATAACATTCATGTTCCAAACCACCAACCAGATATACATCATATTCCCATGGTTGTTGGTTTATAGCCTATGAAAACCACGATAAAAACAATCACTATTAACCAACCAGATATTCAGTATAAACTATTATATTCATTGACTAGTTCCATTATTGATTGTGATATCCCATTAGATCCCATTAAAAACACCATGAGATTCATGTTCATCTCCCCACAATAATGTCGCCAAAGGATACACAGCCAGCAGCAATGAAGTTGGAAACTGCCTTGTGTCTACCGCTAGAGGCGTCCACCACCATCAGCCGCTTGTCTCCCTGGGAGGTTGGATATAAAGTGGTGTCATGTACCCTAGGAAAATGCTGGTAAACTATAGGAAAACCATAGGAAAACCATGGGAAATGGTGAAAAATTGCAGATTTCCCTAGGAAAATGCTGATAAACTATAGGAAAACCATAGGACAATGGTGATTTTTCACCACTAGGAAAATGGTGATTGTTGAAGAATGGGTGAAAAAAGTGGTGAACTTCATGGGATGATATGGGATTTTTTGACCTCTGGTAAACTTACAAAAAGCTATTGAAAATGGCCATAGAAATAGTTGATTTACCCATTCAAAGCATGGTGATTTTCCATAGTTATGTAAACGTTTACCAGAGGGTATAATATGGGGATGTCCGAAAAAGGGGGCATACCCCTCAAAAATGATTCTAATAAGGAACATAATGATAAAACACTGGGATTTGGGATACCCTATTTTCAGACAAAGCCACCTATACATACCTATACAATTTTATACATACGTACGGGAATGGCTCAAAATCGAATACTCATAAAATATCCCAACGATGGTTGGCTAAATATGGTTACCCTCTGGTAAATTAACGTAACTATGGAAAATCACCAGTTTTAATGGGAAAAGTCATTATAAATGGCCATTTTCAATAGCTATGTTAAATTACCAGAGGGTAAATACCACACATAACCAATTCTGTGAGTCCCCGGGTACAACATAATAAGCCGTAGCCGTAGCCAAACATAGTGACCAGCTGCAGGGTTGGGGTTTAGGGTAGGATACAGAGATATACACCTGTATCTAGACTTTGTTGGAACACATAAGAGCAAACATTAATATATATATATATACATAATCATATATATATATATATATAATTATAATGCATATATATATTATGTATAATATTCATAAAACTGAGAAGCAGCAGTTTCTATGGAAATATAATCATGTGTACTCTGCTTAGGCAAACATAAGCATCACACAAAGTGGAAGTATTTTGCATGCATGAACAACTGAAAACAACCTCGGAAGGTCTGAGTATGTGTTTATTGCAGATATACATACCATCATTACGCACAATGTGGTGCCTACCAGTCACATTTGTTTTTAATAAAGCCGTCTAACTATGGTTGCTCGCTACAAACTAACTTCGATATCTGAGGATATCTGAGGAACCCCACCTTGTAGGTTGCTGCCATGATACTCTGACTCTGATCATGAAAAAAATAAATAAAGTTGGGGCGCCGTAGCGAAGTACAAATGGCCGGATTAGGCGAAAATTTAAATCAGGAAGCGCTGATTCCAAGACGCAAAGACACACACAAACATTGTGCATTTAAGCATTCACAATGATATCCTTAAGAACCTGCTACGGTCTTACATTGTCATTCATTATCACCAAGCTTCATATTATGATGAGCAGTGTCATTTTATTTGACATGGGATTCACAGTTCCTGCAATCCCCAGTACATCGAGGCTAGTATAGCCTCCCCTGTAATCATCAATCAACATCATCGACCAACCATAGTTCATAGTTTACTATAGTTTGCTGTATATCGTTAAGTGTTGTGATCAGTAGCAAGTGAAAACAATACTGGAAAGACGCTTTCCAAAGCGAGACAAGTTGACTGCTCAAGGATGCTCAACAATTTGTTCCAACACCTCCATTTGTGATGCTTGTCGGTGCTGATGGCAGCCAAGACCTTCGTGAAGATCTCTGTCGGGTCATTGCCCGAACGGCGCTCAGAAGGTGTCATTTTGCATCAAGCACCTATTTTTGACGAGAATTGGTCAATCAATGTCAATCATCAACCACCTATTTTTGAAGAGAATCAGAATTGGTCAATTTTTCATTTGATGTCTAAATGGCATCCTGGATATATCATCTGGGAAAAGCTCACTGACATCACTGGTGCAAACCTCAATGCCATCATGCCAGGGGAACACCAAACTAAACCGGGATCTTTTTCCAGCAAACATGTTTGCTTGCCTGACAGTATACCCCAATATATCCCAATATATCCCATTGAATCCCAATTAAAATCATTAAATTCCCTTAAATCTCACTAAATCCCACTAAATCTCAGTACTAAAATATGATTACATTCACCCAGATCCGCTGTTTCGCCTCTTGCCGTGGAAGGAAGGGCATGTCCATGGTCGGCTGCTCACGGTGTTCCCTTTCCTTCTTCTCGGCACCTGTGAACATCGGTGCAATTCAGGGGATTCAGGGGAGTACTTGGGGTGATTCTGAAAATGTGATCCTACAACAGCGACCTCGTGGGATTTCATAGGATATCATGGGGATATGTCATGAGATACCCAAAAAAACTATTTGGGTGCACTTCCAATGACTTTTACGGCTTAAGCTGGCTGCAAAAATTTAACTCCACATCAGGATACAGGGCCCATAGGGGCCCTATGGTGAGTCATATCTCCACTCATCCCACCAACATTGGGGAGATGATGATGATGACCATGCCCAAATATGGCAAACATTCTGGTGATCTGACCTGGAAGAATGAAGAATATCCATATCCACACATATCCAATTAAAACCCATTTATTTGCGTTTATTTCCATTTACATCCATGTGTTTATTCTATCAAAAATGGAGGTTATAGATGGTTATTGCCCCTTGTCACTGTAGTTTCAAGGGTGAAAAAACGGTGATTAACAATTTCTTAACTACAGTGCCAAATTCAGTCAAGCCGACCTTTATCAAAGCGAACCTTTGGAACATTTTGGAACATGCATCTGATGCACTGCAATGCAGCTTCACTGGGTAGCAGAAAAGATGAAAAAGGAGTGGTATTTTCTGTCACTACACAAGATTGTTCTGGGAAAAATGTCAATAATCATCTTTGGCCTCCGGTGGAACAGTTTATAATTGCCCGGGATTCAGTTGATCTTGAATTGCAGCGCCTTGCGCATATGTTGCAGTCATCCCAAATCCCTGCGATTACCGTGGTGAATTACCGTGGTGAACTATTCGGCGATTTCTGGGGTTATTCATTCCGTTTATCATTTTGTAATTTCTAAAAGTTACTTGCCACTTATTAAGTGGGATGATATCCCAGTATGAATAGGTCAGAATTTCACTGGTGCAACGCAAATTTCATCCCATGTTTCAAAACCCTGTTTCCATCATCAATACGGCCAGTGTGTATCATGTGTACACCCCTTATTTGAGACAAGGCAAGTACATCGCAACTATGTTTGATAATCTGCCAATTACGGTGGGTTGATATCCCAATACATACCTGATACCTACGTATGTTGCCCGATGTTGTCAAAATGACTAGGCCGTAATTCCACCAACCTTTTGAGAAATCATTGGGTCAAAAATCTGGTGGTGAACACCGAAATAGCTGGTAAATGGACCCATTTTTTGGTATTACATGTCTTGTCGCATTCCCATATATCCATTATATCCCCATGTTGGCAGCGAAACTGATTTCACAGAACACTTGAGAAATCATATGAGTATGGAGTCAAAAGCAGGTAGCCCAAAATTGAAAGCTTAATACTAAACATAGGACTAAAAATTCTGCAACCCTGGGTCTCAAAGTTTGACACGTTTTGACCCATATCAATATCGCACTGTTATCCTCCAGCCATCCAGCTGCTGAAAATGGCACCTTTGGAAACCCCTTTGCTTTTCTCTCGATCCTGCAGCTGAGATCACATGGTGTGCCAAACTTTGTCCTTGACAGTATCACTGGAACAAAACAGCAATGTATGGCAATGAATATGGGCAAAGCGATTTTAAGCATTGCTGATTCCCATTCGTGAAAGTGTTGGCATTGTTTGGTTTAATGATGCTTCGCCTTACTGGCAAGTGGCCTTCATTTATGGTCACCTTGCACGTTTTCTATAGTTGTTTAGGTTATAGACAGATCCCAATTTAATCCTATTAAGGGAACAAACTGAAGTATTAAACTACCTCTGGTTATTTAACGTAGCCATGGTATAGATGGCCCATAGAAATAGATGGTTTACCTATTAATAGCATGGTGATCTTCCATGGCAAACTGTGAATGTCATAACCAGATGGTACCTATCGGAGGTTACCCCAGAATATGTTCACAACATTTACCCCGGATTTTTGGAACCAGATGGTTAGTATATACCCCAAATGTTAGTATACCCATGGTACCTACCAGATGGTTCTCAACATTTTGGAACCAGGATTTGCTGTCCACCAGCATCTCCTCAAGTGAAGAAACCATCAGAGGATTTGCTGTCCACCATCGTTAGCTGCATAGCTGCATAGCTGTCCATTGGTTTGTCTCGCAGTGGAGGATACCCCAAAATTGTTTTGTTTGTTTCTTTGGTGAAGACATGTCAACATGCTGATATGTTCGGGTTATCATATGTGTCAATATTTGAAATACACCCTTGACATTTTTGCATCTATAGATGCCATTGGATGCCCATCACAATGATCATTGACCGGGGGGATGTTTTTAATGCCATGACCAGAGGGTGTTCCACCATGAGATTTGGAGCTTTCCTCAATTTTACGGTGTACCATGGTCAATGGCCATTCCAGGATCCTAAATTGGAGGTACCTGCCATATATAAGGCCTATTTTTGAGGCCTAGATTTCAGGGGATATACACTCAAAATATGGGCTTACCCATAGGATCCATGGTGCTGCTATATATGGTAACATGGATCCCATCAATATACCCCAAATGTTAGTATATATACCAGCACCATGGATCCTATGGGTAATGGGATAACAATAGGTAATAACGGTTCATAAAGGTTAATCATGCTTAATAATGGTTGAAAAATATTAATAGTCAGTTGGTAGTATTATTCACAATATATGCCAAGATCCCACCGAATCTTCGTCAGGGCTTCACAGCGGAACGGATTAAAAAAAAGATGCTGTTGAAACCATCCGTGAAACTCCTATTCTTTAGCAGTTTCTACCCATTTACCCTCTGGTAAACTAACATAGCTGTTGAAAATCACCATTTTTGTCTGGGTAAATCAACGAAATAAATGGCCATTTTCAATAGCTATGTTAAATTACCAGAGGGTACTACTGGTTTTACCCACTTCAGAAATCATCACGGAAATATCCTCATGAAAACTCTGTCCGTCCTCATCTCGTTGCTTTCCTCTCCCCTTGCCTTTGCTCTTGCCATTTGGCTCCTGGCCATGTCTTCCCCACGGCATCGGTTGGAAACACACGGTGATTGTCATACCTTTCCAGTACTTGGTGGTTCATCCCACTTAAGTGGGTTAGTTCACCCCAGTTATAAGTGGATTAACCCTACTTATGCCATTTATCACTGGGGTGAACTAACCCACTTACGAGCCGTGGGTAGTTCGCCACCAAGTAACCATAGCTGCGAATCTCAAGTATAGATGCACAGTTGTTACATGCATTTAAGTTCTCCAAGCCCATCTGTGCCTTGACATGATGTTTGAGCAAAAAACACTAAAACTTGCAAGGTAGATACACACATGTTTTTACACATCTATTCTTTGCATTCATATTTATTGTTTTTGAGTCTTGCTGATACCCTGCTTAAAGGCAGAATGAACTACACATTTGGTGTAGTATCCCTATATACAAACAACGCAAGAGTGAAGTGTATGTCAAATAAGCATCACGCCTGTTACATGGTTCACACTCCATATACACTATCTCCCAATATGTGTATTATTTTTCCAGTCAAAATGCTTGGTTTCATTCTTGCTAATCTTGGACACCCTGCAAGCAAGTATTTGTTCTATATAGCTGGTCAGGTTAATGTAGCCCCATGTATAGCAAACACATAAAAGTACTACACACCCCATACAAGGTTGAGTTTATCTCCCATTCTGGTTGTGTAGTTTTACTCACTCTGGTTGGGAAAAACAATGGTCTCCAGCTACTATATGGCTACTGTGATGGTTTCATTATATGGTTTCATCATGTTTATTCTGTGCTCATATGAAACTAGACTAATTAAAGAAGAACACTGACCCATTTACCTACCAAAAGTATCCAAAAGTTGCTATAAATCACCCCAAACCCCCGATTGTTCATCACAAGTTGCTGCTAAATCACCCTAACATCTCCAAATCTAAAACTGATTAAACATGATTAAACATGATTAAACTATATCAAAGTATATTAAACTAATGATATTGACCAAACTGAAGCCAGATTTCTTCAATGGCAAAACATGTAGCTCCTCGGCTCGGGGTCCCTTCAGCAACTGCTCCTTTCGCCTTGGTTGACACTCAAAGAGCGAAGCCACGAAACCCTAAAAAGATGCCGACATGTGTGCAACCAGGATGATAGTTCGATGATATGTATATCATCTGTATATCTTGATGAGTTCTTGATGTATCTCATATTTCCAGGTTACTTCTCATAATTTCTCTACAAACTTGGGATGGCTATTACGGGTAGGCGCAGGTGTAAGCCATTTATCAGATCATAATACCCGTTATCCTCTGGTTATTTAACATAGCTATGGAAAATTGCCCATTTATAGATCATTTATGATGATTTACCTATTAAAAATGGTGATTTGCAATAGCTAATTATGTCAAATAACCACATGGTATATCATACATTTATCCCCAAATATGCCATGGTGAGGTCACATGGGATGAGTGGCTCGGGTAAGGTTATGGATGACTATGCCGAATCCAAACATGATGGGTATGTGAATCCGAATATGGGCCACTTGCACGAGTTTTGACCATGGGCCAAACGGTCTATGTAGATTTTACGACCGCTATGGGTTGGGGCATGACTGCTCTGGCGTCACTGTCCCAGCCAAGACAAAGTTCTACGACCGCTATGGGTTTGTGATAATATCACATAGATGTACAATTAGTGTGTATCAGTGTATATCTAAATATGCAATGATATGAGTCATGAGTACTATCTACATGTATCTACAGCATCTATATCTCTATACACTACATTACACTACATTACACTACATTACCCTACATTACACTACATTACACTACATTACACTACATTACACTACATCACGCTACATTGCACTGCATTACACTATATTACATACTACACCATACGAGCACCATACCATAACATCCTAGTGCATGGCTACTTGGTTCCCCACCAATGGTCAGGTCGAGGCCTGAAAAAACTGGCCCCAGGTGCCCACACACAAAGAGCGCCTCCACAAAGGTTTCGACCTCCAAAAACATGTGTAAAGGTAATAAAACATGGAAAAACCCTATTTCCCAGTTTGGGTTATCGATTTTTTGGGGGTATAACATGGTACCCTGGGATTCTAACCCTTGGAATACCAAGCCAGGATCATGGATCATCGATGTCCAGCAGGGATGACCCAAAGGGCCCCAAAGCCATCAGATTTCAATTTTTACGTTATAATGTTATAGTATGTTCCAAATATATTACCCTCTGGTAAATTGACATAACTATGGAAAATCACCATGTGCCATGGGAAAATTCACTATAAATGATGACACTATTGATAATTACTGGTTGGTGGCGCAATAACCATCTTGAAACATATGAAAGTCAATGGGAAGGATGACATCCCATCATGGAAAAATTACTTTACTTCGTGTGATCCCCAACATGACATTTATACGTTTTGTTACTGGCAAATCTTCTGACATTCTATCTGGCATATCTTCTGACATATCTTCTGGCATTCTATTTGGCATTCTATCTGGCATATCTTCTGGCATTCTATTTGGCATTCTATCTGGCATATCTTCTGGCATTCTATTTGGCATTCTATCTGGCAAATCTTCTGGCATATCTTCTGACATCCTATCTGGCATTCTATCTGGCATATCTTCTGGCATTCCATCTGGCAAACATTCTGGCACTTTATCTGGCATACCTTCTGGCATCCTATCTGACATTCTATCTGGCATATCTTCTGGCTTTCTATCTGACATATCTTCTGGCATTCGATCTGGCATTCTATCTGGCATATCTTCTGGCATTCTATCTGACATTCTATCTGGCATTCTATCTGGCATATCTTCTGGCATATCTTCTGACATACTATCTGGCATTCTATCTGGCAAATCTTCTGGCATTCTATCTGGCAAACATTCTGGCACTTTATCTGGCATACCTTCTGGCACTTTATCTGGCATTCTATCTGGCATATCTTCTGGCATTCTA
>Ga0126342_10015087_pt1 | contig 13561 bp, 15 predicted proteins | sample Cyp1metagenome_FD_92528 | JGI IMG/M metagenome (GOLD analysis project Ga0126342, IMG submission 92528) | Coral microbial communities from Lord Howe Island, Old Settlement Bay, Australia - Cyphastrea 1 metagenome | ecosystem: Host-associated > Invertebrates > Cnidaria > Coral ...
AACCGAACCGAACCGCCATGTCACGCGAACCGAAACGAACCGGCCTGCTGATGAACCGAACCGCCCCTATTTGAGGTTTCCACGAACCGAAACGAACCTAAACGAACCGAAGCCTTCCTGTTATAAGTTCCGCAACTTCCAAAGGAGGTGAGTAACTGTGTTCCTGTTGCATTGTTATATGATGCTATATTTGCGTTTTTGGTGGGGATGGACAATCATCATCAATGATCTATAACATCAGAAACAAGTGCACATTTGTGTTGCAAATAAGGCATCGGGCTGTTGAAACATGTTGAACCCATGGCGTGACAAGATGCCTATTTTGGTGACATCCATTGTTGACTTTTGTTGATTTGCTTCAAATCCTTACTGAAATGTTGAACGATGGTGACATGCCAATGGTATTGAATGGTTTTTCCATCATGTTAAAAACACCATTTGAATTGTTAAATCAGTTAGATCCCTGACGAAATCCAGCCACGAAATCCCTGGAGCGAACTGCGATGAAGCGAAGCCACCGCTCGAGCCGAAGGTTTCTCACCCGGCTGGACCTGTCGGTCAGAGGTTGGAAAGGAATGGCCATTCATAAAGCATCAGTTTATTACGGCAGATAGGGAGTAGCAGCAATTTTAAACATTTTAAACCCTGAGTTTACTACTGTAGGGAGTGCCCCGGGGTACCCATTTTAAGACTATGACTACGATTAGTCACGGTCCATCTGGCATCCGGGATGACGCTGTCAAGCAGCTGTAGGGCTGTTAATTTCATGAAATTTCCACACTGGCATGAGATTTTCATGTCGATTTCCCTTAGTTTCAAGGGGGTTCCCGCAGGTTCTTTTCTGTCTTTAGTTTGGACACAGTTTCGAGACTATCTTTCTGCACTCTTCGAGTCACGGAGTGATCCACAAGCTCGAGAAATTGCATAGATTTAGCATGTTCAATCCAGGATCACTGGCATATCTCTGTCAAATGCCAATCCAACAATGATCATATGATCTGAACATGGCACAGAGGATAATTATATACATTCCATTGGAAAATAGCTCTCCCTGACCACCATGAGGCCAGCCATGGCTGTCGTACATTCTACCCAATTTTTTTTACATCGCTATGGGTCAAAACCCTGGCGCCTGCATTCACACCAAAATAGCTGGTAGTTATACATGGATGCTCATGACCCAATATTTTACAATGTATTGCTGGTACTGATCTATCCATATTTCCCGTGTTTGTCGGTCAGATTTCCTTTTTCGTCTTGAAACAGAAATGTTCGTTGGTCAAAAGCCAAATTTCCCATATGCAACCCATGGTGCTGGTATATTTACCTACATGACTAGGTGGTTTTGTTCGGGCAAATGTTGGTAAATATTCCAGCACCATGGAGCATATGGGTTTTGGTGAACACCGTTTCACAGCCTTTTTTTAAAATGAGGTCAGCCTGCTTAAACCCAGCCGAGCAACCACCCGCACTTGCAGTGAAGTGGGTCGCACTCTCTCCTGCATCCAGAACGGGAGAAACTTCGCTGAATTTTCTACGCGAGGAAGAAAAGAACATATCTGAAATCTCGGGTTGAAGGAAACTGAGATAAGGGCATGCGGCATGCGCAATGATTTCGATGCTATCAAACGTCTATGTTTGGACCCCTAAGGCTTGATTGTAATCACTTTTCCAGGGATCCACAGTGCGTACAACAGTAAAATAATGTTTCAATGTCCGTTTTCAAGGGACATTTCACTCAGGTGAATGCCAAATCAAAATGATAGAAAACGGCATCTTTTGTGCAAGAAAACACCCAAAATCAGGTCCATGTAGGGTGAATTTCCTTTCAACATCTTTCTATGGTTTCTGATCATGTCCTTACAACATACAGTATACTAACACAATAAGCAGCAGCAACGCAAACAGCAAGAGAGTATACAACATCAACAAAAATGGACAAATTCAATTTCTTGCACAGATTTTATTCTGTACTTGGTACTTTGACCTCATTCTACTATGTATAAATAATTATTATATATTATATATAATTATATATATATATATATTATTTCTATTATATTCTACTATTATATCTGGGACCATTCCCATAAATTGGGATCGAAGTTGATTCCTAATCCCAGGTCTCTCCTTCATTTCATTTGCCTCTTCAGTCACTGCTTCCGCCATTCGCTCGCTTCCGGCATTCGATGCATTCGATGCATTCGATGCGCGCGGCTCTGGCACCACCTGCAGCAAGAGCTGTTTGGTCAAGCAGTACGGCAGCAAAATTGGTTAATGTACGTATGGTTAATATATGTACTAATAGTGGTTAATAGTGGTTAATAGTGGTTATTAGTGATTAATACCTGATCTAATAAACAAATCCCCGTTGAAATTTGGGGGGTGAGGATTGCCTCCCTTGATGTAGGTACCTTCTGGCTGGGTACAACCCCCCAACAATACAGAAAACAAAATCCACTAAAAAAATTTTCACTACAAAAACCATTTTGTTTAAGATACAAAAAGGTCAGGCACAGACCAAATGGTTTCAAAAACCACCAAAAGAAGGATCTGCAAATCCAGAGGTGCTTTTTGTAGCTGACCACATTTGCTGCCAAACGCCTTTCTTTTTCCAGCTTACCCTGGCACGAGCTCTGTTCCACAGGGACTTTGTGTAGCCTAGCCTACTCCCAACAGCTGACCTACCCTCTCATAGCTTTGCTATGCATCGCATTGCGAGGTCAGTCCACCACATCAAACATCAATAACATATAATGACACAGAAACTTTAACCAGGAAAACCATGAATGGAAACCATGTTGTCATATGTTTCTTTGTACTCTGGAATGATGCCTGGCGGACTGTTTCAAGACGTATTGTCCTTAGTCTAAATTAATTAGGCTGAACATGTGTGAACAGCTTGCATCATTTTGCACCTACTTTCCTCCTAAAAGAGTTGGGATCAAAAACGTGTAACCAAATTGGGCACCGTGGATCCCTGGCATCTTTTCCACCCAAGCCATCCCAAGCCAGCAATTCGTGTGCATTGAGCATGAAAGCGAAACAGTATGTGTGGTTCAGAGGTTCAGTGCATACACTTCCTCAAAAAAATGGCAACAGAAACTCCCTTCTTTAAAACCAAGCTTTAGTTTGAGCTCGCTGACTGCATGGGGGAAACGAACATGTGAGACATGGTTTTTTTCAAGTATGACACACAGTCATCAATTCGACTCTTCCTCATCCTCCTCTACTTCTTTCTTTCCCTTGTTAACCTTGATGTAGTCGCAAATGTCCTTGATCAACCTGAGCCAACCTTTTCGGTATGGAGGTTCTTTCTCGAGACTCGTGTAGATGCTGGTCAAATGCTGGTAGACCATTTTGCCATACGCGCTGGGAGTCTTGAAATGGCGGTACCTGGGTTCAACGCTAGCATACGCTAGCTACATTTTCTCAGTCCGGGCAGCAGAACCCTACAAAAACCACTTTCCATACTTGTAGATGACCTTGCACTCATCGAGATGATGCTACAATTTGGAAATCAGAACTGTAATCCCCTACAAAAATGGTTTCAAGACCGACTTCAGAATTACTATTGTATTTCTATGTTTTTTTTTAATGTTCATTACGCTATTAGAACAGGCTAAGGTGCAAAAATTCGATAGCCTTTGGAGCATTCTCCATGATCTCATACACTCTGAACTCCTCGGATCCTTCAAATTTCAACCTGCACACGCCAAAAGGATCAAAGGCTGGAGCTTTGGCAAAGACCTGCGTGTCCAACTCATGGATCTTCTTCATCATAAAGCCGATGTTTTCACGACCAGCCGTCTGGCGGCGGAAACTCTGTTGTGAAATCTCCTGGACATCGAGCTTCAGCACCTTTGCACTCTTTGATTTCTTCTCCTTTTTCTTCTCATCTTTTGGTTCTTTCTTTTCTGTCTCATCAGTGCTCTTTTCAGAAACTTTCATCCCTTTTCCAGATCCTTTTCCTTTGTTTGGTTTGGCATTTTGGTTTGCTAGCAAAGCAGCTTTTTTGGCACCCCTGGTCATTGTGGGTGCCACTGCCCACCTTCTCATACCTTCAACTCGTGCGAGGACATCTGCAGATTCAGCAGTCAAGACAATCTTCATCTGCCCGTCGCCGGTCTCAGGCTGCTCACCTCACAGAAAACTAATCGATGCTACAAAAACTTGGGGCACACATTCAACTCTACAAAAACCACTTCACACAAAGACATAGAAACATCACAGGGATTGACAGGCAGAGATTAAGTTTCACCCGCCAACGAAAATCTTAGACAGTATTAAAACACATGTGAAAGCTGCAAGGTCTGCAAAATCATCATCTGTCCATGATTTCTATCTTGTTGGCTCAAACTATTTGCCTCCAAAGGCACATGTTTCAACGTCGAGGATGCAGATCAACGACTCCAAGCGGACAGTCCATGCTGTGGATGTCGCTCCACATTGCCACTCTGAAGCATGATCCTGCTGGTCTGAGATCTTAGGAAAAAACAACCACAACTTTCCAAAACTATCCAAGACTATCCAAAACTATCCAAAACTCAGGTATAAACTAATCAAGAAATATGGATCACAAACATGCTTTTACCAGCAGCCAAAGAGAAACTTGTCCACTAGAGTAGAGCCCGTGGTCCTGGTCAATCATGCTCAAGCAGACGCAGCGAAAGGCCATCACCGAGTTGACAGCAGTTTCGCCAGCATGTAGGCGAGGGTTTTTGATACCCTTCCACACACTCAAAATTAAGCCCAGTTCAACTCCTCCATGCAAATCTCGGTTCGGTAGCTGGAAGAGAACCACATGACCAGGCCTCAGTACTGCACAGGATTCTATTGTATATGATTTGATCTGCGTGCTTGGAAATCAGGGAAACCAATAGTCGCTATGAACAGCACGTAAAAACAACATGAACACACTACTAAAAGACTCTAACAAAAATTGAACTCTACAAAAACTGAATTTTCTTGAATTTGCCAGATCAAGTGAAACCATTTGACATGTTACAGGATAAAAATGGATAAGACTGTAAATCAAGGATCATTATGCAGTACTGCACAGGATTGGATTGTATATGATTTGATCTAAGTGCTTGGAAATCAATGGAAATCAGGGAAACCAATAGCCGCTATGAACAGCACGTAAAAACAACATGAACAGACTACAAAAAGACTCTAGCAAAAATTGAACTCTACAAAAACTAAATGTGATTGAATTTGCCAGATCAAGTAAAACCATTTAACATGTTACAGGATAAGAATGGATAAGACTGTAAACCAAGGATCATTATGCGTTGCGGTGCGGACTCCCCGATCTCGAGGTCTTTCTGTGCCTGCTGGGCAAGCTCTCGCCACTTCGCCAATCGAGTGGTCCTGCTGCGATACTCTGCACTTTGTTTCTCTTTCTCCATGTCGGCAATTCGCTTTTCATTGAACCTTGCCAGGCATCAAACTACAGAAACTCCAACTGCATCCAACAACTACAAAAAGCATCTCTATCAGAAAATTGTCTCAGGGTGCGCCAAGCATTCCACAAAAAAAATGTAAAAATAACAAATAGAGCCCCACATCTGCTTCAAATAAAGGCAGTTCCAGGAACTGATGCCAGTTCAGGCTTGTACTTGCCCTTCTCAAATTGCGTCCATGACGGACCCAGTTGGTGTCGCATCCACCTCGAGCAGATCGGAGCCTGACAGCAAACCTGAAAAGCCCATTGAAGGTATCACCTTGGAGGTCCAAGGCATCTCCTAAAGACCACGGCATGAATTCACCACTCCCGGTACTCTGTTGGGGAGGTGCAGAAGCTTCCTCATGAGACACCAACGCCTCTGGCTTCTCCAACAATCTTCTCATTTGCTGCTGATCAGGAACCTTGGCCAACTCCATGTCGACGATCTTTTCCTCATCTGGGACCTCTGTCTCCACGTTGGGGTCATTAAAGACTGTCTCGGTCTGCAACTGCTGGAGAAACTGCTCGGCCTCATTTTCGATGTCTGGGGCGTTTTCGGAATCAGAAAACTCATCATCTTCCAGCTCTTCATCTGCAAACAGGAATCTCTCGCTGGGGGTGCTTGCACATGCCTTTCGATAAGCCGCTTCCAACACGCTGGTTTTTGTATCCGATGCCAAGGAAGCCAAGCGAAGCACAGCAGTAAGAGCTTTTTTGCTGCATGCTTTGAACCTCAGATCGACATAGACGGACAACATCTACAAAAAGGATGCCTAGGGTATGGGGCTACAAAAAGGGTTTCTTAATTACTGTACAATCTTGGAAGCAATGACAGACACTGCCGACTATGAAACTACAAAAACATACAAAAACAATATCTTGCCTGGCCAAATACTTTATGTGTATCAAGAATTATCAAGACATGTTCAAATCTCCCCCAACATCGCCCAGGAACTGTTCTTCCGAAAGAGGCTCCTCACCACGGTGCAATTCTGCAACCTGCTTGGTCAACTTCTGGCCGTGTTTGAGGGTCACCCTTGCGCTTGCTTGGAAATAGCCGCGTGCTGATACTTGGCTATTCGGTGACTGGCCCCTCACGAAAGAGAACCATTGCTCTATCGGGATCTCCGATAGGCGTGCATTTCCATGCATCCATGGATCGAAGGTGGCATCGCGAGTCAGGCAAACGACCACTGCAGCGAGGCTGCATGCCTCACAGGTCGTTTCCGTTTCTGTAGCATGATACAAATACCCTGGGCATAGCTACAAAAAGTGGCCCAGAGGGAAACACCTTGTACAAACTGCCCCTGTTGTGCTAATATCTTTGGAACACACAGAGAAAAATAAAATTCTCAGGCATCCCTCAAGCCTGTAAGTTGGTGGACGTCTGGGACGCCATAAAACAGCTCCCTTTAGGGAGTGCCATTTTCGTGCATGTCTCCTCGGCCAGAAGTTTGAACACGTCAATGGCCAAAAAGCCACACAGTGCCCACTCGCAGCGGGTGGCCAAGTCCAAATTCTGGTCTCTGTGGAGCAGCGGAGCCATGTTGAGCGCCACCTTAAGAAAAATGCAGAAATTTCGTGGATTTTCCATAACCCTGGTCACAAAATAGCACTGGTGGTTCCCCTTGTGTGCGTATTCAAGTTGTAGGTTTCTGAAAAAACATCTTGTATTGGAACCAAGGAGCAATGAGGTTATGGAGCAATGCACCTCTCAATGCCCAAGGTACGTGCATTGAAGCAAGGCTACAGTCCTGACTCCAAGGATGCATGTTCTCACATTGCGATAGACATGCTACAAAAAGATTACCGGTTCCATTATCGCTACAAAAGCAAATTTACAATTGGGTGCCCTTGAAAACAGGAGAAAATATAACAAAAAAAATCGTGAACCGAACCATCAGCAAGTGTCAACCCTGTCGACCAAGTAGAAGGGACACGACAGAAGTGCTTGAAACCTGTCGCTCATTGGTGAGTCTCTCGCAAGAACTGATGGTGGCATTCCATGCTCTCTCGCCATGGTGAGGTCGTTCCAGTAGCGACCATAGTACAAACAGCGGATCCATGAGCATGCCTGTCCTCCCGAATTTTTCACAGCATGGCCTGAAGCACTGTCTGTTTTGGTGATGCATGTGAAGTGAAAACGTTTAGGCATTGGCTGAAAAATATAAATAAGAACATATATATATAAATATGATATACGTATATTATATTATATTATGATCATATATTTGTGTATGCTCTTTTATGGATTTGTATGGCCTGATTTATTTCACTAAATCAAAAAAAGACTGGATAAAGGACGCCAGTGTCAGCATGTGTCAGCTACAAAAAGTCGCAGCCCAAAGGAATCCTTATAAAAAGTATTTCTTTTCTGCCAAACACATCCAAACATGCCAGACAAATCCAAACAAGCACTCAAAATCCGGAACTGACCAAGAAAACGCCTGCTAAAACAATAACCAGTGACAAATTCCGGGAATTCCCCAGATCACTTCATTGTTCACATAGGTGATGCTGATGGGAAGCCGGGGCAAACAGCAGCCAGGCAACGGAGCGTACTTCAAGCTTGCAAAGAAGGGAAGGCCTCTCACAGTCTCGCGATCAAGGTCCGAAAGTCCATGCAGAAGCTTGCGGCACTGCAAATGCGTGCCATGGCCATCGAAGATGACAGCCTTGACAACCCCTTGGCTCAGAGACAGCAGCTTTCCGATGGTGCTGAGCATGTACAGGTTCCCTCTCAAAGAAGCTTGGGCCCCACCAAAGTTGTGTTCGATTGGCATGGAGCATATGCTAAGCGGCAACTTCTTCTGAGCGCATGGATCCCACAGTATGGATTCCAAAACTGTGGATGCTTTGCGCACCTGGAAATGCCCAAACAAACGAAACAACTAAATCAATTTAAATCACCATATAAAAGTTCGTTGGATGAAGAGCTTACAAAAACGAATTGACTTCATTGCTGATCTACAAAAACCGATGTGGATGCCATTGCTTCAGCCACAATAGAATCTGGGAGAACATGATATCTGCCAAAGAAATCCAAATATGTCTAGACTGGCTATTGAACATTCCCTTCCTTCCCAAACAATCATGTGCCTTGGAAATGTCAATGTCGTCACCGTCCAAGGGAACAAATGCATTTTCAACTTCTGCATCTGCATCTGGGTACCACATTCCACCCACCATCCCTCTGCGCCCTCGAAGTTGCATTTGGGATAGTGTAGACGTCAAGTAGGTTGCATCGAATGCAAGGCACAATCTGCCTGCAAAGTTTCTAAAGCTAACTACAAATATTCTCACTTCATGACCAAACAATAAAAACGAAACTGTGTCTGGAGAAAAAAGCTACAAAAAGGAAAAACCGAACTCCATAAGATACAAAAAGCATTAAATACAACAAAAAAATTCATCTTGTTCAGCAGGTGACGTTTTGGAGTGTTCTCAGGCCTCACGAACCGCTGGTCTGCGATAACAAAGTTCTCCTTCAATTGCTCTGGCCAAAGAAGGGCAAGTGCACTATTTGGCAAGGCATTCTTGTCGAGCTCATCAAGGGAAATTCGACATAAGGCAGAAGACAATCCAAATTCTCGTGCTAGCACGGAATTGCCGGTGGCCATTGCCAAGCTCATACCTGCGTCAGAGATCAGGCTGTGCTCAAGTTCGGTGCAATCTTGGCGTGGCCCTTGCATTCCCACACCAAGAGTTTTTTTGTGCAGCATCCGATGACATTGCAGAACTAATCCTTGAATCAAAGGATGCGATTCCAGTTCGCCACTCAAACAGCTTGCTGCCATCTTGAGATTGCAGGCATCCTGCTCAGATGCTTCACCTCCACGTACAATCGCTGTGAAACGTGCCATGACGTCTGCCATGTGTTCTGGGACAGCTGACACGTTGACTTGAAGACATGGTTTCACCACCACCGAAATGAACTCCTTCAGCTTGATGCTGGTGTAGGCATTGGACATGAAGGACTTGCGCACATACAGCTGCAATGGTCCGGTCCTCAACTGCTTCAGCTTGCCCAGTTCTGTATCTCCAGACATGCTACTACCATTGATCTCCGCCATCACCTCAGCCAGGCCGTCAGATCCGCCAAACATCCTGGCACTCAACAAAGTGGCTGCATAGTATTTGCGTACAAAGCGTTGCACACCGCGCACAACCTCAAAAGGATGGCAAAGGAATGACCAACCATAAACCTCCAATCTAGCTACAAAAAGTTTTCCAGCATGATAGTATCTACAGAAAGTCCTTTTGCTTCCATTTGATTCTATTAGATCTAATGGGATTCTGCCTGATCATCCTTACAAAAAAGCTGTTTAGGCAAGTGGGCTCTACAAAAAGATTTTTTGAAACTCTTTCCCTGAATTCACATGTGTAGGAACACTATGGGCATACCCCAAAGCTTTGCATTGTCCGCAAACAAACTTCCCATCCGTGCTCATCTGATCGGTTTCCTCCTCACAATCTTTCGCCCGGATGTACCAAGCATTTTCACTGACTTCATGCCAATATTTGTGCACAGAACATTCAGCCAGATTTGCATACGATGCCCAGATGCGAAACTCCTCTCTGAAGGTGTAGAGCTTTCCAGCATTGTGAGGATCGTTCACACACAATCCCGGGCAAGGGCGTACCTCTCCATGAGCCCCACCAACAGTGATTGGGACGCTTGCAGTCTCTGACAGGCGCAAATATCTTTGATGCATCGGAGACCTGACATGCTTCAGGAGAAAATGCCTGCAGGTTTTGTATTTCCTCTTGCTCAGCTCACCAATCTTGCCCTTTGGAAAGCGACGTGTCCTGCACACTGTGCACTGGTACGGTACCTTCTTGTTCCTGGTCCCTGCTGGCAATATCTTGATGATCGGGGAAAACTCCTCGAAGAGCTGCTCCAATTTTTCAGCTGGCGAGATCCCATCATCTGACTTTTTGTTTCCATCATGTGCTTCACCGTTGTCCTCCGAAAGCGTGCAATCATCATGTGCTGCACCCTTCTTCTCCGGCTCATCTTCTCCATCCCTTGCCTTTTTCTGCTTGCCGTCTCTCTCCTTATCCTCTGTGACATCAGCTCCTCTAGCAACTCTTTCGTCTCCGTTGAGCCATGCACTCACAGCCTCGTCATGCTTCTGGCGGGTGTACCCACACATTTCCAGGAGCTTTATGCATGACTCGCATTTCACTTCTGCTTCATTGAGTAAGGCTGCTTGCAACTTTTTGAAGCCGTTCATGGAGCAGTAGGACGCCTTCTTCATGTTGGCCAACCTACAGGGTGCATCAGGGCGCAAGAAAAAGGAAAAAAGGGGATAAAAAGAGGGGAACAAAAAGAGACCTATTTAAAATTCCTTACAAACACCAAAGCCAAGGTCTAGGCACTAAAAAAAGCAAAACCAAGTCTGCTCCAGAAACTACTGATAAAAATCAAGCAAAGATTTTCATGAGGATGATGAGAACACATAGAAAAAGCAGTTGTGTCTTCATTTTTCAACATTTTTTTATCATTTTTTTTTCGGTATAATCTCTTTCTTGAAAATTACACTTCTGTGCATTTTTGGATCCACATCAGAGCAGGCCTGGAATGAACACGCTGGAACTCTGCCCATGTGATGCCGATCCCAGAGAGAAACATCCTGGTGGCTGCTCGCTTCTTGTCCTGGTTCGTCTGAGGCTTCTTCCAGCAGGAGCGCGTGTGCGAGCTGCGACGAAGACGAAGCTTGTCCTGCAGGGAATTCATAAAGAAGGAGATGAGGTGGAGACTCTTTTGGCCAGAAACGTGCAACACCATCAGGTTCATGTGGGACAAACAAGAAAACAGAATATAAAAATATGTTCTTCCAGTATCTTCTAGTGTGATCTTGGACGCTATGTATGTTGCAGCTCTCTCCTCTGAGTCTGAATCGCCAAGAGCAAGGCCATCATCTTCAGATGCTGCATCAGGTTTAACTTTTGCCTGCTTTTGGCGTTTCTTCTTTGTCTTGCCTACGTTCCCTTCCCCTTCAGAGCTTGGTTCTTCCTTTCTTGCTTCTTGTTTCCTTTTCTGGGGAGCTTTCAAAACAGTCTCTACTTTGCGGGGTTGTCCAAAGGCTACAGGCCGGCACTGATTCACTCGGGAGGTGCATTCACCATGTTTTTCGGGTTCACCATGCTTTTCTGGTGACATTTCATTGCTATCCTGTTTCCTTTTCACTCGAGATTTGCGCACACCTGGCTTTTCCGGTGTCATTTCATTGCTATCAATTTCCGCTTTGCCCTTCTTGTTTCCTTTCTCAGGTGTAGCAAATCCCGATGCTGTGCGTTTTTTTTGCAAAGGAGTCTGCTGCTTGCTCTGCGGGGTTTTCACTGGAGTACTCTTTGCTTTCTTGGGTGATTTCTTGGCAGTAGGCGTTTGGGGCTTGGCTGGCGAGTCCAGTTGTGCCTTGACAGATTGGCGGAGCTGAGCTGGCATTTCCTCGACCAGTCCCTGCGCACCAAACAATCTTTGCCATGCTGGGTCTTTGGAACGGCTTTTCCACAATGCCGCGAGCTCCTGGCAATTAACAGTTGATATCAGATGATATCCATTGATTCCAATCTCCAAGATATGCTACAAAAAAGCCTTCCCGACTGATAAGCTCTACAAAAACATCTTTGGCAAACAATACCAATAGATAAGATACCAATAGCTGATTGATGCAACTAAAAAGAACCTACAAAAAACATCAAAAAAAACAATGCACTATCAAAACCTCTACAAAAAGCAATCCCTTGCAAACAAACCAAGGTTCCATCCTTAGCTCTTGCACACGCTCCTCCGTGCTCAGGGTGGACTGCACAAAGCAACCTGCTTGAACTGCCAGCATGGTCCAGAGAGCACAATTGCCGTCCCCAGGAACTTCTGCTGGCAGGAGCTCCAACTTGATTGCCTCATCGTAGAACACTTTCCTTTTCTCCAAGCGGGCCACATGCTGGTGAAGCGACTGAGCCATCATCACATCTACAAATTGCATCTCCTTCAAATGTTCCTGTGTACGGGCAATGGCATCATCAAGCTTCTTCAATAGTTTGGAAACCATCGGGTCCCATTCCTCATTCAACTGACTTCTGGGGTAAAGTGGCAAGTAATGATTCAACTTCAGGAAGTCAACCCGCTCAAAGGAATTGTGGCAGGCAGCAAAGATCCAAGTGCTCGGTGAATGAATGCTGGGGCTTTCTTCACCTGGAAGAAGTGCTTTAGTGTCCAACCCATTCAAGTAGGAACTCACAGAGCGCACAACAGGAGGTCCTTTGGTCTCATTGTCATAAACCAGGAGGAGGACATCCTTCTCGTGTGCAGCTGCTAGAATTGCTATGTCCAAAATTCCCAGGTAGACCCCATCGTTCTGCACATGGTCTGCATAGAGAGCCTTAAAAAGACCGAAGCAACAAAACCCCTGCAGTAGTCATAAAGAGTATGTAGAAGAGGTTTCCTATTTGACTGTTCCATGCTACAAACAAACTGATGTGACTGGCAAGCTCTACAAAAACCATTATTGGATATTGTCAAAGAAGTGAAGCCCAGGTGATGCAGAACTTCCATGGCAGGCCGAAACAAAGAAAGACCAGATTCATCCAAATTCCTCATTTAAAAAAATAGTCTGTGTGCATAAGTGGGCGTCGGGTGAATTATTGACTTGTGGATACTTGTGGTGCAAAAATGTGGGGGCTCTATCAGGCAAAGGTGCGATAAGTGCTTCAAGCTCTGGATCATATGCAGTGTCAGCTTCCACCTCTGGAACCTCAAAAGGAAGGAAATGGATGATGCTTCAAAGTTCAGAATTGAACGGAAGGGAATCGAAAGGGCAGATTAATACAAAAAAACAATATGGAACAATGTCTCGCTGGACTGTTCGACATGCTACAGAAAGATTTCCGGGGCCAAATGGTTTACAAAAACCAACCTGTGCAGGCCAAACCCACCAACAAGGCATTGGGGCCCATAGGGGATACAGAATCACCATGAAAAATCATGAAAACACATCGAGAAAAACCATGGAAAAACCAAACTTTTGGAGGCTGTTTTTTTCCATTCAATCTCTTTCATAAAAATTGCACTTCTGTGCATTTTTGGTGGGCCGGTCAGGACCTAGT
>Ga0126342_10015088_pt1 | contig 13561 bp, 13 predicted proteins | sample Cyp1metagenome_FD_92528 | JGI IMG/M metagenome (GOLD analysis project Ga0126342, IMG submission 92528) | Coral microbial communities from Lord Howe Island, Old Settlement Bay, Australia - Cyphastrea 1 metagenome | ecosystem: Host-associated > Invertebrates > Cnidaria > Coral ...
ATCTTGTGGCATTCTATCTGACATATCTTCTGGCATTCGATCTGGCATTCTATCTGGCATATCTTCTGGCATTCTACCTGGCATATCTTCTGGCACATGTTCTGGCATATCTTCTGGCATTCTATCTGGCATCCTATCTGACATATCTTCTGGCATATCTTCTGACATCCTATCTGGCATTCTATCTGGCAAATCTTCTGGCATTAAACATTCTGGCACTTTATCCGGCATACCTTCTGGCATTCTATCTGACATTCTATCTGGCATACCTTCTTGGCATTCTATCTGGCATATCTTCTGGCATTTTATCTGGCATTCTATCTGAAGTATCTTCTGGCATTCTACCTGGCATATCTTCTGGCATATCTTCTGGCATATGTTCTGGCATATCTTCTGGCACTCTATCTGGCATATCTTCCGGCATATCTTCTGACATTCTATCTGGCATTCTATCTGGCATTCTATCTGGCAAATCTTCTGGCGTTCTATCTGGCAAACATTCTGGCACCTTATCTGGCATACCTTCTGGCACTTTATCTGGCATACCTGCGGGCATTCTATCTGACATTCTATCTGGCATACCTTCTGGCATTCTATCTGGCATATCTTCTGGCATTTTATCTGGCATATCTTCTGGCATTCTAGCTGACATGCTATCTGGCGGTCTATCTGGCATATCTTCTGGCATTCTATCTGGCCGTTGAGGTCCAGCGGTGCTTACTGAGCTCGGAGGGTCCCAGGTTGAGGTCCAGCGGTGCTCACTGAGCTCGGAGGGTCCCAGGTTGAGGTCCAGCGGTGCTCACTGAGCTCGGAGGGTCCCAGGTTAAGGTCCAGCGGTGCTCACTGAGCTTGGAAGGTCCCAGATTGAGGTGCAGCGGTGCCCAGTGCGCTCAGACCCTTGCAGTTGAGGTCCAGCAGTGGCCACTGCGGCGAAGAGTTGGCAAGGCGGAAGTAGACATGGGAGTGGAGGCAGAGGTGGTGGAGGAGAAGGAGGAGGAGAAGAAGAAGGAGGAGGAGAAGAACAACTCTGATAAAATCTAACAACCCTCACCTAGCAGGTGGGGAATAAACAACTAAAAGAACCGGAAAGAACCATGAAGAGCTCTGAAGCTTGTGACATCTTATGAACACATGTTGGGCTTCCAACTGTGATTCCTCGATGCTGGGAAGCTCCAGGGAGAACCTTCACAGCCTTGAAGTAGCAAGATGAAAGATTTGCATCACCACACTGCAAGGCAAATGCATCACTGCTGAGTGACACAGTGTTGTGCTGTGGTCCGCACTGGCCGACAGTGGAGCGACATGGATCAACAAGATTTAGGCATCCATCAACCACAAAGGCCCTAGCTGGTTCCTCTTGCTCTGCAGAGTCAGGAATGCCTGCTGCTGTTCAGGACCGCTTAAAAGCCTCTGGTCAAGCGTCTGTTTCTAGTACCGTCTCTCTTGTAAAAGTAGATCTCACAATGCGACCGTTCCAAAGGTCTTCGACCTTCTTTTGCTCATCTTCGATTCTTTGATTCTTTTATGAGATTATAGACAGAGACTTTGTAGCCCAATAGTCATGCAGTGTTTGGATTCAGTAGCTGTGAACCATGGATAATCTCTGAACAACGCCCTCAACAGGAACAGCCCCGTTGCGCCTGGTGCAAACATGGGCCTCACCCTCACAACGACACGAATGGTGCCACTGCGCTGCTGCCATTGGGTTAGCCTCAGGAAAGTGTCACAAAGTTACACATTTGACACGAACGGGACCGTATGCAACCGCAAAGTTCTCAACCTGAATAAAATCATATGCTAAAATCTCAACCTTCGGTCAACCCTTTTTACATTAGGTTGCCGCGGCACACAATGGCTTCCCACCATAATACGTGCAGAAGCAGCATGGCTATGTCGAGTGCTTCATTGGTGAATGCAACACTCCCCTGCTCATTGTACTGCGCCTCTTTGGTCCAAGGTTGGCATAGCTGTTGTGCATGAAGTTGGTTTCTGCTCCTGTAAGTTCCTTCATCTCCCCGGCGTATGCCCTGCATACAGGCCCGAGAGTTGACGGTCTCCAGCGTCGAGGACTGCCCGAACAGATTGCCGCCTTCGGCATTGAGTAGACTCGAGCAAGAGTATAAGACATGCCAAGAATTGCCAACACATGTCAAGATTCCAAGACGCACGGATTCCAAGTCGTCCTGCTCCGCAGGAAGCCAAACATGAGAGAGAACGGTGACGAATGGTGACGAACGGTGACGAACAGGACGAACGGTGAAGAACAGTGACGAAATTGTCAAAGAATTCCCTCTTGGAGGTCATCGCAGTCGAGTACCGAAACCACGTGATGTCGCGCCCAATGGGCAACACGCCATGAGCCCATACATCTGGGTGCCCTTGGTTCAAGATTGGTGCAGCGTCAGGAAAACGCATAAGTGACAACAGAACAAACCCGGTGCACCCTCTCTCACTGGTACTAGCGCTGCCCAGCACAAACTTCTGGGTTTGGTTCATGATTTGTCCAAAGCTCCATGTCTCCATGCATGTTTGAGCTCAGCTCACGGGCCCCTTCCCGCCTCAGCAATGGTGGGGGGCACGCCACAATCAAAACCAGTTGCATTGAACGGCACAGCTATACCTTTTCCATGGCAACGCGAAGGACCACCAAGCGTAGAGATAAATTTCCAGATCCTTGGTTCCACCAATTCCAATCGGCAAGCCCCTCAACCTAGACAACCTGGGAGCACTCCAAACTCTCTACAGTGTGAACACTGACTGTGTACTGTACACAGCCTGCCGCCGCCCTGGTGCAGATATTGAAACTGCTGTCACTTTATATGGTACTTGTGCCCCCAAAAAAAGGAACCAACGAACTCGAATGCAGTCACGCGAAACACTTTTGTGAAACAAGTTATTTCAACACTCTTGTACATTCTTCCCCTGTTACCGTACCAGTATAGACTGTGGAGTTTGGAATGGGGTGGAGTGCAAAGTGTGGAGTGTAAGGACAGTGCAGTGTTGAGTGGGGAATGCAGTATGTAGGGTATGAGGTGGGGATTGTGAGTGCGAAGTGTCGAGTGTAAAGTGTAAAGTGCGGAGTGTAAAGTGTAAAGTGTAGAGTGTGGAGTGTAAAAGTGTAGAGTGCGCACTGTCAAGTGTAAAGTGTGGAATGATGTGGAGTGTAAGGTGCAAAGTGTAAAGTGTAGAGTGTGGAGTGTAAAGTGTAGTGTAGAGTACGGGGTTTTAAGTGTGAAGTGCGAAGTGTAAGGTGTAAAGCGTAGAATGTAGAGTGTGGAGTGTAAAGTGTGGAGTGTAAAGTGCAGAATGTGGAGTGTAAAGTGCGCAAAGTGCAAAGTGTAGAGTGCGGGGTGTCATGTGTGAAGTGTGAAGTGTAGAAAGTGCGTTGTGCAAAGTGTATAGTGTAAAGTGTAAAGTGCAAAGTGTAAAGTGTGGAGAGTCAAGTGTGAAGTGTGGAGTGTAAAGTGTGAAGTGCAAAGTGTAAAGTGAAAAGTGTAAAGTGCAAAGTGTGGAGTGTCAAGTGTAAAGCGTGAAGAGTAGAAGTGTAGAAGTGTAGAGTGTGGAGTGTGGAGTGTGGAGTGTAAGGTGTAGAGTGTCAAGAGTATTGCGCCTGTCACACGGACCGACTCTTGGCACGTTATGACATTATGAAACATGTTGGAATGTCACAAAGAGCCACGTCTGCCACACGAAACGAGGTTGCGCGACGTTTCAAACCTCCAAAAGTGACCACTTTTTGCAGCACTCCCCATAGGCACGGCCATAGCGTCCTCATCGCGAACCGTTGCCTACGGTGCGAACGGTTGCGAACGGTTTGTGAAAACAGAAGCAGCGTCAAGTGAACATGTCTCAACCCCCAGACCCTCAAAGTAAAACCAGAACCCTTCGCTACGCATTTGGGAAAAAAGGAACCGGCTGACACAAACTTTCTGTTTATGTGGTGTCACTGAGTGAACAAACTGGATGGTGTTCTGCCTGCGAGACCGAGAAGTGAACTGAAGTGACCCTCAATCCCAACCTACTAAATTACATTACAAGTACAATTTATATCATTTTATATCTACAAATCACAAATGCTGTCCGGCGTAGCCTGAGTTGTGATGGGCGCAGCTGCAGCCAAATGTCTCGCCCACAATTTCTGTGAAAGCGTCCGGGGCCGATCCCGAGAAGTCAAAGCGCACCAATGCCCGCGCGTGCCGCATAGCTTCACGGCGCTGTTGAATCTCTGAGTGAGTGATCCGCAGCAATCGGTCCATGAATCTACCAGCTCTGACCTTCATGGCGCCGTCTGGTTCAAGCATCTCCTACATTTAAACATATTTAAACATAACCAAGAATTGTCTAGCATGAACATACTGTTGCAGCACCAACACATCATCTGTTGAAGCTTGTGCGAGCGCATTGCATATCACGGCGTCCTGCAATCACAGATTCCACCGCATTCCAAAACAAACTCGACTCTTCTGAAGCCCCGGGCCTCAGACTCCGAGACCTCGACGACAAAGCTACGGTAGTCGATGGCGTCCCAAAATGGCACCATACGTTCAATCGGTGGCCCACCCGGAAGCCACCAGCTCACGTAGTCAGGGACGTGGGATTGGAAGGCAACCACAACAGGAATACACCCGGTAAGCATAGCATCCTGCAAGGTCTGAAATGCAACTCGGATTTCGATGGACTGCGTGAAACCATCGTGGAACCCTGTGGCAGAGTAAGCATTGTGGTTGTTCAACCTGATAAGGAATTGTGCAGGAATCTCCTATCTCTACTAATCTGCAACTCCCAGATGCATCTGAGGTCGCCACAAAGAGCCTCTTTTGGTGTGGCACATCTCCCTGCACAACTGGGCAGAACTCTGACCTTGCAAGGTTCGGAATGGGCTGAGTGGCTAGCAACAAATATATCAACAAGTGCCCCTTCAGGCAGCCATGCTTTGATCCCCCGTTCCTGTGAAGCAACAGATTCAACACATTCATTTGCTCACCCACCCAGCCTCATCATCTCCTCCAACACCATTTGCGGAGAGCTGGCAGTTGTTTGCCAAATATCTCGCGCGACATAGTCTCCATCAATTCCATGGATTACTACAGGTCTAGTGAGTCTAGTTTGTTGTTCCTGTTGTTCCTGTTGTTCCTGGTACTTCTGCATCTGGCTCACCACACGTTTCCTCCAGATCTTATCGATAGAACCAAACCAAAAGGCCAGGATATGTCGCTCAGGTGCACGGCCTGCAGCCTCCTTGGTCTCCATTTTGCCACCCGGCTGCAAATCTGGATCGAGGTTGGGGCTTGGAACCACCACATGACCTCCACAGAACGATGCCCCCAATGACACAAGTAGTGGCTGCGACTGAATCTCCACAGGTAAATCCTTGATGTCACCTGTGGCCAGGAATAGGTGTCGCCCACGTGTGTGCCAGGAGAAGTGTGGAAGGGCAGAGAAGAGATGTTTCACAACCGTTGCGCATTTGCACTTTCCCCAACACGGATCACGCCCCGCGTTGCCGCTTTCAGCACAGTCAGTTTTGGCAAAGTAAGGGACCACAAAAAGATCCGCCTCTTCAGGGTCTTCCGTTAGCACGCCCTCTGGTGCAGCCAGGAACTTCAGAAGCACCAGAATCTCTGTAGCAAATTGACGGTACACAGAAAAGAGACCATTCCACTTTGATTCGGTGCAGGCAGTTAAACCATAGTCGCACTCGCTTCCATCCATCCAACCACCGAGCTGGAGTCTGTTCAGTAGATCCGCGTTGAACATTCGTGGAAGAGGATACATGAAAATGCGCAAAAGCCGCCGTTTACCTTTGTGCTGAATCCAGAAGTCATCTTCATGTGTTGCCACTGATGGATGACAAAGCAAGGGCCCAAAGAATTGCTGAGTCAGCCGGTGCCCCAGGGAGAGCTCTGCGCCATTTTGGCATCTGCAACACTTCTCGAAAGTTCTGGACTCATCAAAGCACTGAGGACTTGGAGGGATGCCCTGTCAGACTGCTAGTGGAGAAAAAATGAACGCAAGGCAAATTAAAAGGCGAGGGGGCCAACCAGGAATGATAGAATAATACAGTAAAACAAAAACATCTGTTTGCAAAGTAACAGAAAGTGTGAATGCATAAGAAGCTGTGTTCGGGATTTCGGCTCAACAAAGCAATCCAAAACATACAGCAGCTTTCAAACGGCACATCTGGGCACAAACGAACACGGCACAGCCTCCTGACAACAACTCGCATAGTGCGCAGAGAAGTCGGGCCAACAATTTCGGTCGAGCAGCTGCCAAGCTGTGCACCTTACCAGAGTCAGGGCCACAGCCCGGAGTCGCGGAGCCATCCAGTGAGTACATTGAGGTACATTGAGTACACTCAGCAGTCATGCAGTGCAGGAAGTGCAGGCTGTGCAGTGCTGGGGACAAACGAATCTGTGAGTCGATTCCTTCCCAGTGATTTCTGATGATTTGTGCATAACTTGCATTGATTTGCTACATGGGGGAAGAAATGTGTTGAACAATGTTGAACATGTATGCCTTTCAGTATGAAGAGCAGGTTGCTGCTGCCTGTCTCTTAGTGAATTTGTGAGAGGAGCTGCGGTTCAAAGCTTGATCCACTTGGAGCGTAAGGTATAGAGACAAGGGATCAAAAACAGCTCAAACTATCTCAAACTTGGGAGCGCTGCATCTTCCAAAGGCAATTGATGTAATTCCATTTAATTGCAGGCACTTGTCTTGCAGAAAATCACATCCGTTGACAAGTCACAGGGCGGTGTGTTCTGCCACAGCAACTGGGTGCAACCGCCTGACAGAAGTGGGCAATGTATGCCCTTTCATTCTACCGGTGCAATGAAGCAGTGGTTAAAACGTGATGTCAAATATAATATGATATGTCAGTCAAACATGTACAGATATGTCATCAATCGATCTCAGCTTATTTCAGCACTGATATGGGTCATGCTACTAGGAGGAACATGGCGGACATACCATGTGAAACCACGGGAATGGGCCGATTGGGCTGTTGCGGCATCCGGCTTTCAACATGGTGAAGTGACGGGCTTAAACGGGCAGGTATGGGCAGGTCCAGGTGCAAAGAGATTGCATATGCGTCATATAATATACGTCATATGCGGGTCCCACGTCAAGAGCTGCACCTAAGGCCGTTCTGCTTGACCTCAAGAGGTGGAAGGACTGGGGCTGACAATGACTGACACCTATGATCTAGGCAGGAAGACAGAGATGCTGAATCGGAATGCACACAAGCTCCAAATGTCTTGTAGTCATGTCTTTGTCTTGGCCGAAGACTTGGCAACTCGCAAGAGGGAGGTCACATCCGAGACGCAGCCAAAGTTTTGAAAATGCGTGAGTATTCTTGTGTAGTGAAACTTGTCAAATATTCAATCTGCGGCTCTGCACATGCTGCTTTGCAGCTTGCGAGCTCTATTGGCATCGCAGATTGCTACTTATAACTTTCTACACTCTGTTCGCGCGTTTTGCATCAAACAGAAGGGGCTTGGCACTCTTGGGTATCTAAGGCCTATTAAGGGCCTACTAGTTTGATGGGCGGATATGAAAAGCGTGTTCAAAATGTAAGAAGTTTCAGGTACGAAAATTGTACGAACAATTTCTGTTTCATGGACCTATGCTGCCTGCGATCAGCCGCAACAACATCCGCACCGGCTCAGCTACCACTCATCACAAAGCCAGGTCGGCGCCATTTCTCAGTGGTGCAACGAAGTGAATTGACCCTTGAACAGCCTTGAAAATCGATGGAAAATGGAAACAAAAAACATCTAATGATTGCAGAATTCTGCATGATGCTGGAGGCCGTGGGTGCAGCGAAGGAGCATGAAAGTCCAGGAGTGCAAGCAAGAAATCTCCTCATCAGGCGGGAGTGGCATCCATTTCTCGGAAAAAACCTGATGGTTTTGATACATGTTTCTTGCATTTTTCTTGCATTTAGTCCTTCTCATGCATGTACTTTGCAGTAAGCAGACAAGAGTCTTCTCCGTATCCCCTCGTGCCCTTCAACGCGTGCAGCTGATGCGATGAGTTGGTCGCAAACTCGCTGGGACAGCAGCATCGATGACCTCAAGCACACAAGGCAAACAAGCACAAACGAACATCTCTGCGTCTGAGAGTTTCCAAATGGAATGGCACAGAAATCCATTCGTTTTGGTTTCGGCTGCACAAGTTCATGGCCCTTTAGTTGGCCTATGATCATGCCTAGCATGTTTGTCTCGCCCCAGCACTGAAATGGCCTCAACTCTGAAGGTGACATGACATTGTCGCCATCATTATCGAGCCGGTCAAAGACAGCGTTCCAAGCAGCCCATGTCTCTTCTGGCACCTCCTTGGAATCAGCTTCGTATGACTATTTACCACTGTTTTCTACAAGCATATCAAGCCTATCAACAATATGTTTGCTTTGGGGCAACTGTGCTGCAACTAGAATTGTAGCAATGGGCTGTGCTTAGATAGCAATACGGCTGTGTTTACATACTTTACTGTAAGCCTTTAAGCAGTTCTGTAGGTCCCGGCTGGCCGCATGGAAGCTGGCATCTGATTCTTTCGCTCCACCTTGGCACCATCAGAACAATAGGAAGAGTTGCCAGGCTTCCACAATTTTCACAATCTAAATGGTCTCCATGTCAGCTTGGAAATGCCTAAGCAGTAAGGCGCATGCAGCGAGCTTCAGGTGGAATTTAGCGAGTACATCTAATACAGATAGATAGATAGATAGATAGATAGCTAGATAGATAGATAGATAGATAGATTAGGTAGGTAGATAGGTAGATAGATAGATAGGTAGATAGATAGATTGATTGATTGATAGACAGACAGACAGATAGATAGATAGATAGATAGATTAGATAGGTAGGTAGGTAGATAGGTAGATAGGTAGATAGGTAGATAGGTAGATAGGTAGATAGGTAGATAGGTAGATGGGTAGGGGATCGATAGATAGATGGATAAATGATAGATATATAAACATACATCTTTAAATACGGATCTCTGTGTATACACCTAAATGTTGGCCCATATGTCTGTATATGCACCTATCCATCTATCACAATGCGCATACATGCACGGATGCATGGATGGATGGATGGATGGATGGATGGATGGATGTACGTACGCACGCATGCATGCACGAATGCGTGTATGGATGTATGGATGGATGTACAGGATGTACAGGATGTGCAGGATGTGCAGTTTGTACTGTATGTATCTGTTGCGTGTTTTTGATTGTGCAAATTTCTCTGTGCTTAATTTGTCTCTGCATTCATTATTCCATTTATTCTTGCGTTTGTTTTTTTGCGTGTTCATCTAGCCAGTGTATGTGCTTGCGTACATGCATGTGCTATGTATATACGCGCGCATCATCCAAATACTCCTAGAACCTTTCGGTCCAAGGCACCCCTCCAGCGTACAATGCCTTCTGTTCGTCGAGATCCTTACGATGACGTTGCACGCAGCTCATGAGCAAACTCCCAAGTACCTGCACACATGGCAAGATGCGGCACGATGCGGCAACTACTCCAAAGGATTCCAAAGGATTCCTGGCATCTGCAAGGGCAAAGTGTGATGCCAAGTTCTCCCCGCCTCTTGGTCAAATCCGCTCATTTCCGGCGGGCGAAACTCGTCAGGACACATCATCGCCTTGAAAGATACTCGTTTTCAAGAATGTTCAAGATAGTTCAAGTGTGTTCAAGACGTCCGTTTCAGCAAACTGGATGCTTTATGCCACTGGGGTGCAACGAATTCGTGGTTGTCAATGAAGCCATCCTCCGACACATCATACTTTTTGAGCACCTCGCAGTCGAGGTTCAAAGCCTGAGCTTACAATTTTGCAGAAAGAATCAGACCATGAAAAAGCAAAACATCTCGGATCAACTTGAACCAACTCGACACAACTTGGAGAAGAGCGGACAAGGGTAAATAATACAGTACCAGCAACCTGCTCGATCTGCTGCAGCGTGATGAGGCCCTGTCCTTCCACGTCAATTTCCCGAAATTGTCTTTCCTTTGTGCGTGGCTGTGCATCAGATGATGTCAGATGCCGACATGAAGCACAAAAGAAACATATGCAAACGCGACGAAACGTGACAAAACGTGGATGTCAACTGGGCCTGCAACACTTGAAAGTCATTGGTGTGCAAGGCTATCCAGCACCGCCTACTGTCATCAGCATCAGCATGGCCGTCTGCCACCCAACCCATAATTCTCAATGTCTCAACCATGCTTCCAGCTTGGTTAACTCCATATCAGGGATGACAGGCAGTGCTATCATCTGAGACAGAGCCGAAACTGACTGCTCGCCGGCCTGATTGGGAGAAAAAGTCGATGGATGACACTAGGAAACACTGTTCCTTCTACAAGACCTACAAATGCCGGATAAGACCATGAGCCAATAGAACATGCAGAACTGATGCACAATTGGAAGACCGTCAATAAAGAGCAACATAAGCTTGAGCACCCAAAGGGAAGACTAGCAAAGCTCAAATGGGTCTCTGCCCCCCTCCGAGCAAGCTCCATATACTAAGTTGACCCCACTGCAAGATATTGCAAGTAGGTGGACATCCTCATAGATGTATGTATCCTGTATCCTCAATTGCTCGGCTTGCGCCTCGACAAACTTCTGGTGGTGCTGCATCTGGTCAAATTGCTGAAGCCAGCCGTCAAACATGCGTAAATGCATTGGCTGCACACCTCACAGCAAGTGCAAGCTTGCATCAAGCCTTGCTTGCGCCCCAACACTGGGACATCTGGGACAGAATCGAAGTTGGCGAGCGCTGTCGTGAACTGTCCACCGACTTTCTACGTTAGAGAATGTTATATTGCAATATATATCATACTTGCTGGCTGCCGCCGGGCTGGGGAGGCCTGGGCACAACTTGCGCAAGAAAGTGAAGATGTCCACCTGCGGAGGAATCGTGCTTGACAAGACTGGGGCTGGAGTGGCTGCAAACAGTGAGTTATTACTAAGTTATTACTGCTTCCAGTTCATATTGCTGGAAGTTGAACAATTTGTATGAACAGAATCTGCGACAATGAATATCAAAAAAAAAATGTCCACCTTGATGCTTCGACTTCTTTCATCATTCACCTTCTCCAATGCTGGATGAAGCTTGTACCTGCGCTGTCAGCTCCCTCCGATGCTTCCCTGAGACTCGCTGTGACTTCCCACAGCTGTTGGAACATCGGTGCAAAGCTCTGAGTAGCTGTTGAAAATCGAGGTGTTGCGGCCAAGTTGCCATAGGTCTGCTGTCAAATCATCTCGCCCTAGTCCAGCTTGCAATTCAGCATGAGACATCTGAAACGTGCCCTGGCCGGCCATAGGTCTGGAACACTTCCAGCACGATTCAATTGGAACTGAACACTTCCAGCACAATTCAATTGGTGATGCATTACTTCCTTTTCTGGACCTCAATTTCAGATGAATCTGCGCAGTACCTGTCCTATACAATCTTCAGCGGATTTACTGACCAAGCTTGTGGGCGCACGTGCGCACAAAGCTGCAGCATAGTTTTGCCAACTCACGTCACCCTAATGCAACAGCAGCTCACTTTTGTTTTTTTCCTGTTCCTCCGTCCCATCCTTCTTCTATTCCCACGCATTTTCGCTGTTTTGCGTAATTATTTTGGATGCGTTTCCCCTTCATCACTTAATCTCTTCCTTTCTCGTCTTCTGATTCTTCTTCATCTTCATCCGTTCTTTTTTCTTCATCCTCTCTTCTCTCTTTTTCTCCTTCTTCCTCATCCATCTTGTATTTGTTGATAGTTCGCGCTCTGAACGCTTCTCTGTTGACCGGCCTGATCCATGCAGAATTGGAAGATAGCCCGGGCAATCACAACCTCCTTTCGCGTCAACATGCCTTAGCTTCTGGTGGCCCTAAATTAGAGCCACCCGGCAGTTCCATGTTTCTTGCAAGAGTCAACAGAATGCAGGCCAGAATAGGCCAAAGGGCTCGCGTCATGAGTGACCGCACTCTCGATTGGAGCAGCCACGGGCCCGCGGTGCGAGAGGTAAAACTTCCTGCTTTCTTCCATAAATGCCTTCCAAGCAATTGTCCCAAGCGAGCATGAGTGGAGCTGCTGAGCATCGCTCTTAGGTAAAAGGCACCATTTTTGCATGCAATCTGGAAAAGGTGAAATGTGTTTCGACTTGGTCCCACCTCAGGGTCCTCATCCAGTGGCTGCATTTTCGGACAAAAGCGCTCGATGGATAGGGCATATGGAAGCGCTAAAGGATCCTGATACTCTCCTTCATCAGGCACGCAGCTCAGGTTTCAGGTGGGAACTTAGTGTCCCTAGCCTGTGCATACATGGATGATGTCTTTTCTATGTGAGTGTGAACACGTATAACTTGTTAATATGCATGTGTGTGTGCGTGGGCCAAAAATCGTTCCCTCTCTCTCTCTCTCTCTCTCCCCATCGCCATCTGTCAATACAATGTGTATACATGATTGTTGGACAAAATTCTTTTATCCGGGAACGGCCATTCTTCGCAAATACTTTTATTTCGCGACTCTTTCGCGAACGCCATGTTTGACGTTCACGGAACCCATGTTGAGCAACAACTCCCCTTATAAAGATTCATTCATCACCGGCCCAATCACACAAAATTATCACGGATAACTTCTTCATAGCCTTGCAAACATGCAGCTAGCATCACCAAATCCCCTTCTCAGGACAGGTTGTTGCTGATTTTGCAATTTTTTGCAAGGCTTACTGGGCCACTCCCTTCAAACTGCACTTTGACTTTCGCCCACTCTTTCGCAGAACCTTTCGCAAAAATACCCCTATCCGCAGACCCCAGCCATCAGCAGGGGGCACATCAAAGGAAAAGCAAACACCAGGGGCCTTGGCGTTTGGCTCTTGCAAAGCCTCACTTTTGGAAGCTTGGCTGCTGCATGTGGAGCTTGTTTCTTGAGACTTCAGTAAGCAACGTTAGGCAGTAACAGCGGCAGTTGCAAGGATGTGCTTCAAGACCATGGTATTTGGCTCACCTTCAGAAGCTTGGCTGCTACCTATGGTGCGGTACCATTGTCCTGCCGGACCCCGGGCGGCAGGAGGTGGTGGCCCTTAACAAGCTGTAATGTATACAATGATAACGATTCATAATATCCAACACAAAAACTTTCGCGAGGGTTTCCAACATAACACGCACGGCTTTCGCAATCAAAACTCCTTGCAAGGACCTTTAGATCGACTGCCGACATATGGGCATATATATGTATGTATATATATATATATATGTGTGTGTGTGTGATCGCGTGTGTGTGTGCGTGCTATATACACTTATATATACATATATACTTATGTATATATATATATATATACACATACACTTATGTATATATATATATAAATACTTAGGTATACATATATATATATATACTTATGTATATATACTTATGTGTATATACTTATGTGTCAATACTTCTGTATATATACTTCTGTATATATACTTCTGTATGTATATATATATATATATTTACATAAGTATATATATATATATATATATACTTATGTATATATACTTATGTATTTCTGTATGTATATATATATAGAGATGC
>Ga0126342_10015089_pt1 | contig 13561 bp, 10 predicted proteins | sample Cyp1metagenome_FD_92528 | JGI IMG/M metagenome (GOLD analysis project Ga0126342, IMG submission 92528) | Coral microbial communities from Lord Howe Island, Old Settlement Bay, Australia - Cyphastrea 1 metagenome | ecosystem: Host-associated > Invertebrates > Cnidaria > Coral ...
ATATTAACCACTTTTTTTAATCACCATTAATCAGCATTAATTCACTACTAATCACCATTAAACATAGATATTCCATGAAATTCCCAATTTTTAAACACCATTAACCACCATCATTAACCATCAGCATTAATTCACTATTAATCACCAGAGGATAACCAGTAGAAATTGGGGATTTCACTTTTCGTCTCCGAGACCGCAGGACACCAAGGAACCGGACTTCCGGCTGCGAGTGATCGACGTGCTCACAGGTGATCGATGCTGATCGGGTGAAGAGAGGGGATGAATAGATGGGATAATTTCTATATGAATTCCCCGGAAAAGTCCCCGGAAAAGGCTGGTTTCAAGATTTTCTGAACGAGGATTTAAGAGGCGGAAAAAAACATCAGTTGGATTTTGAGATATTTTGAGATTTTGGGGATGCTTGGCGATCTGTAAACTTTCAAGGCTTTGCATGTTCCCCCGCAACTGATGCCAAGTATCTTTGACTCTGGTCTCACTGATGGCTGGAAATGACACACAAACAGCAATTATATAGTTTGGCTGATGTCTGCAGAATTCGCAGCTTTCCTCACCTGTGGTTTCTGGCTAAATTGCTCCAACAGATATGGAGGTTTCCTAAAATGGGGGTACTTCCAAATCATCCATTTATAGATGGATTTCCCATTATAAACCTTCCATGTTTGAGGATCCCCCCACTTATGGAACCCACCATTTTCCTATGGTTTTCCCATGATTGTTCTATGGTTTTGTTGGTTAAATCAGGATTCTCCTATGGTGAACTTTGCTGAATCCTTAAATATACATATATACATATATTGACATATTGGGAAAATCACTAGCAATCATGGGGAATATCTTGATTGACCACTATAAATGGATCCAATACCTGGCCACTTCTTACACAGATGTCAATCTAGATCCATGATTTCATTTGCCAAATTGCCAGGTCTGCAGCATGCCAGAGATCTGGGTTGGTTGGACTATCGGACCTTCAACCCTCAGGCAGTGTTGATGCGGAGAAATTGGGTCGAAAATTGTGAAAAACAAATGAGTAATGTGGTAAATAGATGTAAAGAGTGGATGATTGTAGGATAGTTTCCGGATAATTCAATTCAGGGATAGTGGTGATAAGCCAATGATAAGGGGATATCTTAGGAGATTAATGAGATGATTTGGACTAGTATGGGGTAATAGTATGTAGTAGTGGGATAATCATGGATAATTGATGATAATTGTGGGATCATAAAGTCGAATGAACCATCCCCTTCATAGAGTGGTGTATGACACTGGGCGCACACCCGACTGGATGGCGTCCCTCGGAAACCCCAATGGCTGCCACCCGGCGATCCCTTGAATCGTGCTGACGCGCAGCAAAAAGGAGTGTGGGGAACAAGACAAAAGATGGAGCATGTACCCTCTGGTTATGTCAAAATAGCTATTGAAAATGGCCATTTATCGTGGATTTTCCCAGTAAAAATGGTGATTTTCCATAGTTATGTTAGTCATTCCCAGAGGGTAGCTGCCTTGTGATGGAATCATAAAATACCAAATAAACATGTCAATTGCCGTTAAAATGGCCCAATTCAATGACCGAGGTGTTTTCTATTCCGTGGTCAGCCAGGAGTATGCTGCCTTGCTACGTCCTGAGCGGGGCGATATGACGTGGTTGTTGAAGGCGAGCAGTCCATGGTGAGTGAAAATATCTATCAAGGTTCCCAAACGTAGAGATGGATAGGATATTTGGACTTGCTTGGGTAGGTGGGTAGGTGAGATTGGGTTCAAACATCATTTCTATTTATGTTTATACCCATTGAAACCCATGTTTCCGATTTCTATCGGATGATTTGTGGCTAGCTGATGCTAGCTGCTTGTTGTGTATCACGGCTTTCTGTTTTTCAGGGCGCACGAAATCCGGGTTTCGAACAGGCGGCGGAACTTCCGTTGCCAGCTCTTGCCAGCTGTTAAATCCGTTGTCTCAGTTTTAAATCAGAATGATCAGTTTTAATCCACGATTAAAATTATAATTTATCATAATCATAATGAATGCTTGCCACATATTTGCCACTTTAGTTACTATATTGACGCTAGTTACTAAAGTTGTTTCGAACATTTGGATTATTGTCCATTTCATATATGGGATGTCATCCCTCCCATTGACGAACTCCATCATTTTTCAGGATGGGCACATTGCACCACCAACCAGAGTGACCCTCTGGTAATTTGTTACAGTTTGCTATTGAAAATGACCCAGTCGAAATAGCCCAGTTATGTGGGATATAGATGAGTTATAGTTAAAGAGTGATTACCCTCTGGTAAACTAACATAGCTATGGAAAATGGCCCATCTATATAGTGAATTTTCCCATTTTTTCAATGGTGGATCTTTCCATAGTTATGTTAGTCATTACCAGAGGGTACTTGGAAATTTCAACCATCTTCAGCAAATAGATTGATCATTTTTCAGCAACCAGAATGGAATGATTCATAGAATTGGATGATGGGAAAATTTTAACCGGAAAGCCCTATATTTGATGGTAAAAACCATGGTTTCCTGTAGATTTTCCCTTAAACCAATCCAGTGAATGATGACTCAAATTGTTATAGTTTCCATAGATTTCCCAGTTTTTATCGCAGTTTCCAGCCGTGCCAGGGCAAGGCTGTGGCCATGGCGAGCCCCTGGGGCCGGCCCTATGACACGGCGACTTCGCTGTTCAGCGGGGTATGGAAGAAATACGGCGTATACGGCAAAGTGATGAGAAAACCATGATGATTTACCATGGATTTACCATGGTTGACCTATCTTTTAAAGATTTTTTTAAAGGTGATGTTCGATGACTTTTTCGATATTTCTGGAACAAACTTTGGGTTTTAGAGGGAATTCATGATATCTACTATTAAATAGCCATTGCAAAAATGATATGATTTCGAATGATATCTAACGACTATCATTTATAGTAATCCCCAAATTTATGCCATTGTCAAATTAGTTGCGATGTAATTGTCCATCTATTTGGGCATGACTATAAACTAGATATCTAGTTTTATATCTAGTCATTGTTTTCTTAATACATGTTTTTCCCCATAAGATGTACTGAAACACCTGTAAACTTTGGCTGATCTAGGGCATCCCTTTGGAAACGTTTGATCCTTTTTTGTGACGGCTTGAAGATGTTTGTGAGGTTTTTATTGATGACCCAAAATGAATAGAAAACTATAGGTTCATGTTCCTAACTTTTTACATGCACCTATGTACTCCAATGTTACTGAACGGAATGCTATAGAAGATGATTCTTAAATGGCGCACATTCGAAGGTGAATTTTAGCTCCCCACTGAGGACAACCTTCGCGTTTTGACCCCAGAGGCCTGGGATACTTCGGATGAAGGATGTGTTGAGATACATATTTTAATGCTGCATGTTGCTGAATGTTGCATATATGCATATACACATACGCGTATTTCACATGCAATATATATATATATACACATGTTAAAGTTAGTAATTAATTACATATTGTATATGACTACAAATATACATCAATTACGAACTGGTACAAACATCCCAGTTGAGGGGAACCTACCAACTGACAATCAGTTTCTTGGTGCTGCAGAGGAACTTGTCAGGAATTCTGGAAATGAGAGACATATATAGACATATTGCATCATATAGTCACCTATAGTTTTTAATCCCCTGATCCCCGGTTTCATGTTTGATTTGTTCATTTCATGTTGCGCTTTACTACTTGGGACGAAAGATCCCTGATTCATTGCGGAATGATCTGGCGATCCTGCATCCAAAAAGCGAGCGCACAAAGCCAAGAAGCCTTTCTGTTTGCTTTTTGGCTCCCAGGAGTTGTGTCACTTTTGAAGAATCATTCCCAATCAATTGATATTCTCAGTATGGTTTAAAACGCTTAGATGTTGTCAGAATTAGCTCAGTGGCTACTACGAGGATTACAACCCCTGACAATTGGGATGTATTGTGATATACCCCACTTACGAACCACAATTCGCGAGTTTTCTGGCAACATCTAAAATCTAAACATTGGATATCATTGCATCAAACTTCATCCTACTTTTTGCATCTTTTTGCTGGTGAATTCCGTTGTTTTGGTGAATCGATCATCATCGAATCGCTGGAAAAAACTGGCGACCCGATTTTCCAGTTTTCGTTCAGGATTTGGTCCCGTACTTCCAGCAGAACAAGGCGACCGGTTTATGACCACTACCCTGGTAAACATACAAAAACCATCAAAAACCTATGGAAAATCACCATTGTTCATGGGTAAATCAACTATTTCGACTGGGCCATGTTCAAGCAAACTGTTAGTTTACCAGGGGGTAATGTGCTTTTTTGTTCCAAGAACTATAGCATGGACTATGGATATGTCGATGGTTAATGAGAAAAATACACTTCCGCTGGGATCTTCAAGCTTTCTATGCTTGATTTCTCGACGCTTACCATGGGAATATGTTGGGAATGTTCCAATATCTATATGATATCTATATGAGTTGTTCCTGGAGGGTAAGATGAATGATGATGAATGTGATGAGCATGTAGCAATTCTCAAGTGTTATTCATCAATCATTGTAATCAGAGCTATTACTGTTTAATTATTCTATACCGTGTCGTTTCCATAGCCAGGAAAACAAAACAGTACTATTTTCACCGATGTTCATGGTACGTTTTTGATGTTGATCATCACCATTTTTCCCTTGGGCCAGGGGGCCAACCCATTGATCATCAACCTCTCTTGGAGCATCATCCCACCCTTCGTGGCTTATCCCATTTTGACACCATCATTATAGTTTCTGTACTATAACCCCAGAAACACAGAAGATCAGCGAATCCTAGTCAGTTCATTGGTTATTAAGGTATTAAGCCTAGTCACCTATAACTCATTGGTTATTAAGGTATTAAGTATAAAGCGTCAAAAGAAGGTGCACTAGCCGTCTCTTCGCCCCCCAGAAACACCCATTTTCCACTTGCAATCCGTGACCCTCGTGGGATGCAACACCGTTGCCAGGTTGGTATCATCATCCAGTGCAACAACCCAGAGGCCGAGGAGCAGAACCAGCGACGCGAACTCCTTTGCTACGACCCCAATCGCTTTCAACGGCTTGGCATCCGATGCTTGGGATTACCGCTTTTTTTGGGGGGTTCTATATATTAGGGGGATTCCCAATCGCTGGATGGTGATTGTAATGGAAAGTCCTTTTAAACTGACTAAAAATGGATGATTGTAATGGAAAATCCAGTTAGTGCATGGTGTAGGGTGATGGCTCCCGGATGATGCTAATACCCAGCCATTTCTGGTGATCTCGGGGATGGTTTGTGGCATTGATTGTTCATTTTACTGCATTAAAGGGTTGGGTTAACCATGGTAAACACGATGCTAAACCCCATGGTTTACCACATTAGACAAACACGGTTTTTGGAGGATCCTGGGGACCGTCCATGACCGTCATAGATGGTATTCCTCGGAGTCCAAACTGCATTTAACGTATGTTTCTGAAAGCCGGCCCATTTTAAGTGGCATTTTTCCAAATTGTATATATATACACACACCATTCATTCTGTTGATGATCTTATATGATTTTAATTATGCAGAATTACATCTACAATATATATATATATATATGTATTTATAAACATATAAATATATAAATTTAAATATCATGTTGTTTTATAAAAATATCGGAGCCTGTATCCAGCTCCCAGGGTAAGTCCCATCCTCATTTGGCCTTGAGGACATGTTTGGCTTCCCTTCGAAGATGGAGGCGCAGATTGGTGGGATTCATCGTGGCTAGTGGGACCATATGGATGTTACTGGTGCTTAAGAATGGTAAATTACAAATGATTCATGTTTCATAATGCTTGTATTTCATCTGGTTGCTGGTTTGGAACATGGCTTTTATGACTTTCCATATATTGGGAATGTCATCATCCCAACTGACTTTCACTCCATCATTTTTCAGAGGGCTAGGGCTCAACCACCAACCAGTCATGGCTTGTTATAGATCCGAAATTGGGAGATATCATGGGACTTCTCATGAGACTTATCTGCTGCAGATGTATCCCCAAGGTCGATAGCTGGGAACTCATCATCGAGGCTTTATCCAGTGGTGAATCAGTGGTTTATCCTTCTGGGGATGATGGATAGATAGATAGATAGCCCCAAAACATCACCAAACCATCATCAAGAACTGCTATAGCCAGCATGAAATAGAACAGAACATAGCACAGAAAAGCAAGCCTCCATCATCATGTAGATATGTGTAGATCATCAACCAACCATCATCACACCATCATTCACAACTGATGTAAGTACTTAGATCGCCACCGAATAGCACAAAATGATACAGAATTCGCACCCCGCCAAACAATCATCCAGCCATCGAACCATCGAAAAGCACCCCCACTCACCCACTTTCAAATCAATCCACTGAGTCACACCATCAACATCCATCAGCACTTTACATCTCAAATATATCTCCATATGTATATTACTATATATATAACAATAAATATCTATACGGATTTATAAACAATATACATATAGAATTCCATACATATCTCATCTTGTCATCTCATTTTTTACAGTTTTTTCCACCAGGTTGTCCCACCGTGGACATCTTGCAGCGCTTCCTCAGCACCTGCGAGTCCCTGACATCGCCGTCGACGGCCTTCGCAGTGCACTGCCGCAGCGGCCTGGGCCGCACGGCCACGTTGATCGGGGCCTATGCCATACGGCACTGCGGCTTCACCGCGCGTGCCTGGGTGAAGGCGGAATTTTCGATGTTTTTTTTTGTGGGGGGGGTGGGATTGTCAATATTAACTATATATATATATGTATATACATAGTATGTATATGACTATGATGTAACTATGATTACATAAATATGATTAACTATGATGGTTTTTGGGGAATAAAACATTATAGAACCATATATGTATATGCATATATATATATATTTATTTACACATTTTTTAATGTATATATATAACCAACTCAATGTTTCGTGGGGCTATACACCAACTTACAATACCTCATTGAGATTTCGGCAGTTTTTTTCGGCATTTAAAATCAGATGTGGCCGATGTGTCATAGATGTTCAAATACTGCTTATATGAAGATAGTTCATGAAGATGCTGACATGATGTTGACCATGTATATCAGTGAAGATCATATTTATATATATATATATATACATATCCTATATGATGTCATTTATTTATATGTTCAAAGATTTGGGGAATTCGGAGCTACGAGTATATAGGTGAGATTGAGATATGACCGTACCCTACATGTGGATGATCTGACCGATGGGAGGATGGTGAATGATGACTATCCAGTGATGAACGGAGAATCCCTGTGAACAATGGGACACCGCTCGGAGCTCCAAGTCGTATAGATGATAATATCCCATATTGTTGTATCCCATATTATACCCTCCGGTGTCATCAAACGTGGCTTGCTGGAAAATCCACCACGAACAAAGGTTTATTATTTTCCAGCTATGAACCTTTCATTTATAGGGGATTTTGCAGTGTACGGTATACCCCATGATATCCCGATATCCGTGTTATAAATCATATTCCATCACCAGAGGGTGTGTACCACTAAAAACCTCTCAACAATAGGATTTTCCTATGGTTTTCCAATGGTTTTTCCATGGTTTTCCCGTGGTTTTCCCATGGTTTTCCCATGTTTGGTGGCTCTCAGCACAATCATCGGATCGCATCCCAGGTTCCTTCATCGGATGGTCGCGTGTCTGTCGCCCGGGCACGGTGCATGGCAACCAACAGCAGTACCTGGTGAATCTGGAACCGTGGCTCGGGCTGGTGATTGGACCCAGGGTGATGGGTGATGACTGGAACAACCAGGTTGTAGATGTATAACAACCACCTAATCGATGTTTTATGGGCTTGAAACAACAATAAAGTGTCCCCCAAATCACCATTTTTCTAGGTGCTATATGGTGCTATAAACCATCAAAAATGGGGTGGTTTATGATTGTTTTAACCCCTATTAGAACTGTATAACCATAGTGGGAAGGCCTCGCAGGGAATTGGACAATCCAGGTGGATTCACCGGGGTTTCGTCGATGACGACCGATTTTTGATGGGACTTGTCAAAGATTTTTACCCCGGTACAACTGCATATATGTCATGTAATGGGAATACAATACACATATATACAGTACATATATATTATATCTATAAATTTATATTAATATATATATATGTCAAATGTATAGATAGATGTACTTTTTTTTTGGAAGGCTAACCTGGCAATGGGACTTATTTTTTTCATGGGAAGATAGTGGGCATTCATTTGTGAAGGCGAGGGATCGCCAAGACGTTGGCAACTTGTCAAGGGATCTACTGGTCTTGAATCAGCTTTGATTCGGAACTGATATGTGGATTGCACACATAGCACATATATATATATACATGCTGAAAAGGAAAACAACAATGGGAGTGGATGTTTGCAAGCCATTATAGTCATTATATATTTATATAAATGCATTTTTTTTTAAAAAAAAAAAAAAATATATATATACACACACCCAAGAAAAAGTGACCAAAATGCCAGGTGCAGATCTGTTGGATCCGCCAGGTACTTGCGGATGGGTGCCCCAAAAGCCCTGAGCAGCCTCAACTGCGCGGAGCAGCGGCCCGGACGCGGTCGGAGATTCCCAGTGGTAATACAAATAGGCCTCCTGATCTGATGTGGTTGCCTGAAAATCAGGAGAACTTAAATTAATGGGGCATGGATTTTGGTTGCAACTTCAGAATACTTAAATGTGTTCTTGATATGTTGACTTAGATGGGCGGTTGACATGATGGCATCCAGGGCAAGAATGCTGATTGGAGCTCGCAGGGCAACCATGTTCACTTCAAGGGCTGCCTGGTACCTGCATGATCAATATCTCCCATATGATAGAAAGAAACCATGCTTATATCGTTGTGGAACATTTTTTATTTTCCAAAATATATGAGATACAGTAATCGACAGTAATCCTTCCCATTGACGAACTCATATTTATCAAGATGGTTGAAACCACCAACCAGATATATATCCATTACATAAAATGGTTAAAACATGTTAAAACCGTCCATTATATCCTCATGTATAAAACGCTTTCAGGCAATGGAAAGAGCGAGAGATCCCCGTTGATGATTTTCGCACTATATTCACTCATGTTTTAAATTACTATTTAACTTTAACCATTTTTTTACAATCATTTTTATTTACCATTCTTAACCCATCTTTAACCAATAACGTCAATAACCATTATATAATATATCAACCACTATAATGATTATACACCATAGGTAGTTAGAATTAGTTAGATAGATAGCCATCTTCCAAGCCACCAGATCTAAACAGTGCCACGTTGGGCTGGGCCATGGGCCCAAAGGCTCCGGCTGTTGCCCAAGCGTGAGCTGCGCTTCTTCGCCTTGGACCGTGGCATCTCCAGCGAGAGAACGGCGCAGAAGTCCCTGGGCGCCGCAGAAGTCGCGGTGGTGGATTTGTTCACCCAAAAAATGGAGATCTAAGGGATGATTCAAGAAAATCTAGGTTTTTTTTTTCGTGATTTTGGTCAGAATATGAGAAGGATTTTGGCAAAGTTTGAGATTTTTTGGGAATATTGAAAGTTCAGAGGAACTACAGATTTAGATCCTAGCAGGGTTGAAGATGAACCCAGTTGGAGGATTTCAAGTCGCCAAAATGACGAGAATATTCAGCAACCCCCCCAAAAAAATTGAAACGTTGGACACCTGGAATTATGGGTGAAACATCGAACTAACAGTAACTAACATCCTGGAACATGTTTTCGGCATCTGTTCCGGGGCCCCTATAAGCTACAATGATCGACGGAGTATAGCATAGTACAAGCTACACGGGTCCTCGAAAGCCGGTGGATTCTGGCTGACCTGGCCCCCAGGTCAGATGAGGAGGTGATTGAAATGATCTTGCAGGTGGGAAGATGTGGAAAGATGTGGGAAGACTAGGTTGTAAGATGTCGTGTTCATCAAGATCTGCAGAAATTACCATCCGGCAATCAAACGTGGCAACAGAAAATCATGGATTTTTTCTATAGCTATAGTTAAATGGAGTTTTAATAGGAAATCATTTATAAATGATGATTTTTCCATTGTTTGATTACCGGAGGGTATACTGTATATTTCACCCCAGCACAACTGACTTCCAGTTCCCCCCAAAACAAAGACATCATCATAACGTGTTCCATCTACCTTCATCATGGTCAATTCGGGATTTCCCAGTGTTTGATGACACATTAGGAGGGTAGATCCCATTATCTTGAATATTCAACATGGAATCTAACCATTATTGTATTTTCATTATTACATTTAAACATGTTGTCATTGAATCGTACCAGAAAGAACCCATGATTTTTTGGTCGTTGTTCTACAACCATTGACCCATAATTATAATAGCCATTGCTATATATATATATAACCAGCCTTAGTTAGCCCATTATTCACGACATGTTTGCTAGTTTTGTTTGGTTCCCGCTCCACCAGGCACGTCAGGGTGCAGTGCCAGTCGAGCACCTGCGGCCGCCCGACCCAGCACTGGCGCACCGCGCCGCGTTGTCAGCAGGGAACCGGACGCCGACGCCAGTGGTGACACCAAAGTCTGCAGGTGGGTCGGTGAGGTCTTTGGTTTTAAGATGTTTGAGTGGATTGTGGATGGATTGAATCAACATGGGGTAACAATAGATGAAAAAAGAAGTGATACACCCACAAATATTGATCAAAATGGGAACCATAGTGTTAATGTTTAGGTGGATACACCCTTTGGTAATTTAGCAGTTTGATGTGGAAAAAAAACCTAGGCGAATCATCGAACTAAATGGGCCATGTTCCATAGCCATATTGGATTACCAGCTGGAAATGGTGGATATAATTGATATAACCTGGAGATATGATATGGAAACTAATAGGGTGTAAGCAACCAGATATGATACTTTGATTAGTGAAAAGCCATGATATCAAAGGAACCTGATTATTGGGCTTCAATAAAAAGTATGATGCAATATATTGGGAGACAATGGGCAAATCATCTATCATGATGGTGATATGACATACCCTCTGGGAAACTAACATAACTATGGAAAGTCACCATTTTCAATTGGTAAATCCACTATAAATTGCCGTTTTCAATAGCTATGTTAAATTATCAGAGGGTAGGATTTAGCTAGCAATAATTAATACTGGGATATCACGATAGTTAAACCATAATTATTGCTAGTAATTAATAATTAATAAACCATACTTATGGCATCATGAGATGTTTAACCAACCATAATGTGGCATTACCACCATGGGATAGCAGCTGGCTGATTGGATCAAAACATATGGGAATATTGATATGGGCTGTGGTATGGGAAGCAATGCAAAACATCACTAGCCAAACATATTTGTGGGATGTAAATTGCTATATATGATATGAAATATAAATGGGATATGATATGGGAAACAGTGCTATATCACTACTAGCCAAACATATGACCATATGATATTTGTGTGTGAATGTTTGAAATTGGTTCCTGGGGTGCCTGCCGGCCTTACCCTCTGGTAATTTATCATAGCTATTGAAAATGGCTCATTCGCAGATTTACCTATTCCAAATGGTAAATTTCCAGTTCGCTATGTTACTTTACCAGAGGGATTTTTTTCAGCAAGCCCAAGTAAGTGGTTGGTGCCTGCCAGGTGATCTTCTCCTTTAAAGATTTTTCGAGATCAAGAAATTTCCCAAAGGAATACTGGAGATGGCCATGGAGAAAAAAACGCATCCCAATGGATCGCAGTGGTACAATGTCAAGCTTGGATGTTGATGAAATAGTGAGTTCATTTGATGCAAAAATGATGCACCCCAAGGATGGCCCAGGGTTTACTCATGGCGTTTCGTTTCCCAGTAGCGATTGGAACTTTTGGAACCAATGTGGGTCTCTCACTTGGATCATACTGTGGATGGGCCAGCGAAATCCACCGGTTGGTAGATGTTTTTTCCCCATGATAACCCCATCACTATAGATTCATTGTCACCAATAGTCACCAACTCTTGCAGGATGTTTCCCATCGCATTCTGTGATGTTACGTGTGTTGATCTGATTCTATGTGTGTTTGTTGCTGTTTTTTTATAGTTTTTGTTGTAGTTTAAGTTGGATGGTCTGGATTTTAGGGTGTAAGCAAATCGCTGCAAATTCCACCATTAGTGTCTCAAAGTTGCCGCTATTTCCGTTATTCCGGGATTGGATAGACGAAAACAGCCTTGATTCTTGCAATGGCCTCTGCAAGCGTGCATCATACAGTGCTTCTGCGGAGTGATGGCCATCCTGTCGCCACCGGAGGCAATGCAGATGGACAATGCGACATTCCAGTGCCAGAACTGGGAATTTTCTATGTTGGCGATTTGACGTGCGTCAGAGACGTAGTTTTACAACTAGAGGCTGTGGTGGAGGATGATGCCGTCAGCCTGATTTGCTCGAGTTTGTTTGGGGAAGAACGCTTTCGTTTGACTGCACAGGGGGTTGATTTGGCCTGGGAGGCGTACAAAAAGATTGCACGCGAAATGAATGTGAACTCATTTTGCCTGACGGGCAGTTGTTGGCCGAATTGTGCATTACAAATGCAGAGGCCTCCGTCGCTGACGTGACTCAAAGTACAAAGCGACGGCGAGTTGCGTGACTCTACGAATTCAGTATGGAAAACCACGCGGAAACTGTGATGATTGTGGCCTTGGGTGGTGGCCAGAGAATGGAATTGTTTGGGAGGGTGTTGTGCCACCAACCTTGGAAGAGTGGGAGGGGGAATGGAGGAAGTGGGAGGAGGAATGGAAGGAGGAGGAGGGGGCACATACCCTGGTACTACTAGCCCATAAACTGCATCAGCTACCATTGAAGATGGTAGCTGCTTACAGGGGCTTGTGAAAAGGGTGGCACTGAGTTTTTGAAGCTTCTTTCCTTGGCCGACCAGCTGGAAGCAGTGCTGTCGCCTGTCGCCATCGGACTCAATATAGAAGGAGAATGCAGCATCCCAGCTTTGGATGAGGGAATTGCCTTTAATTAGGTTTTTGCAGGCTATGTTCATACGGTGCTTCTGCGGAGTGATGCCAGTGCCGTTGCCATTGGAATGAGTACAGATGCAAAATGCAACATTCCTTCGCTGCAGAAGGTTTGCCGTGCCAAACCAGCCGTCTCGGTTGCCGAGCTGACTCAAAGTAGAAAGCGCGGCACACATAGTTTTTAAGATCAAACGTATAGATAGATAGATAGATCGATCGATCGATAAGATAGATAAGATAAATAAGATAGATTAGATAGATAGATAGATAGATCGATCGATCGATCGATCGATAAGATAGATAAGATAAATAAGATAGATTAGATAGATAGATAGATCGATCGATAGATCGATAGATCGATAGATCGATAGATCGATAGATCGATAGATCGATAGATCGATAGATCGATAGATCGATAGATCGATAGATGGATAGATGGATAGATGGATAGATGGATAGAT
>Ga0126342_10015090_pt1 | contig 13561 bp, 10 predicted proteins | sample Cyp1metagenome_FD_92528 | JGI IMG/M metagenome (GOLD analysis project Ga0126342, IMG submission 92528) | Coral microbial communities from Lord Howe Island, Old Settlement Bay, Australia - Cyphastrea 1 metagenome | ecosystem: Host-associated > Invertebrates > Cnidaria > Coral ...
CATGCGCACTTAGAATGCCTCATAAAAGTCCAGCTCGCAGGTTTGAATGTTTTAGCGATGGAGGCATTCTAAGTGAGGCCAAAAAAAAGGCATTCTAAGTGGCACCGTTAAAAATCTTAACAAGCATGGCGGCATTCTAAGTTTCAGTCCGTCGCTATACAAGTGGCTCAACTATATGGTTTATGGTAGATATAGCTATAGATAACATAGATAACTATAGTTTTCATGGTGTTTCTAAACCAACAAACATCACTGGGGGGTCCCATCCTGCACTCATCCAGTTGGCTTGTAAACACCATGAACACTGTTGTAACATGATGTTTTTCTGTATGGTTTTATCAACCACTATATGGTCAAAAACTGGCGTAAACCTACTCCTCCAACTACCCTCTGGTAATTTGTTACAGTTCGCTATTGAAAATGGCCCAGTCTAAATAGTTCCATTTTTATCGCATGGTGGATCTTTCCATAGTAAATGGCCATAGAAATAGTGGATTTTCCCATGAAAAATGGTAGGTCCGGGTAGGTCCCATATAAAAACCCGCTTCACCGAACTCCGCTTCGAAGGCTCCAAGTAGTTCCAGGCCAAGTTGGGAGATGTGTAGAAATAAGCGCAGCCTTCCGCTGTAAACCTACCGTGGCGTTTGGGACCAGGCTGGTCAGTGGTGTTTCCAGGTGAACGAACATCCCGGCGCCTTGAAAGTATACCTGGTACATGTTATATATACTGTACTCACATCACTATATAAGTACTAAATATTTATAGATAGTTGTATCTAAACATATATATATATGTATATATATATATGTATATATAGATATATGTATGTATATATATATATATATATATGTATATAGATATATGTATGTATATATATAATTATATATATATAGTCGGCCGATCCATCTATGAGTGCTTCAACTAGGCACGGTTTGAGGAAACTCCCTGGAATAACGATGGGACCTGCGGCATGGACCGTCACCATAGCAATTCAAATGATGGCCACTAAAAATGGATGATTTTCCCATCGATTCCCAGCGAGAACAACCTCCAGTTTTAGGGGAATTTGTCTCATTGCCATCTTCGTTTGCCAGAGGTTTACATATAACTGAAACACTTGCTGAAGACAAAAAAACAGTTTTTCAGAAGGTCTTTTGGGATCATCCCACGTCACAAAACCAGTGGAGTGAAGATCAGATCCCAAAGCTGCAGCCAAAAGTCATAGAAACTACAGGAAGTTGATGGAAGTTGATGGATACATCCCATGAAGTTTCACGCTTAGCTTGAGAAAATCTCGTTCGTAACGTGGTAAAACAACTGCTAAATCGGATGAAACAACCTATCAGTCCGTCCTATCAGATATATGTCCAAATGGTGGTTTCCTAAGTCATAGGGCTACCCCCTTACATCCAGTCGTCATGGATGACCATGACTTAGTATAGCTTAACAACCATGGTGACTTGGGCTATCCCCATTCTAGGAAACCTCCAAATATCCGAATTAAGCTCCAATGAAGTTGCACACATACCAATGAATTGTCCAATCGACTCCATCTAAAAATCCCTGCATTTTCTTTTTGGCACCCCCAGCTAACCTCCAAAAAAACCCATTGAACACGCACCAAAAATGGCTCAACTGTTCAAAAAATTCTCCATCCCGACCTGATCATCATCTCGACCGCGAAAAAGAGGGCGAACCTGGGCCGATGGGATCCGATGGGTGCAAGGTGGGACCTCAAGAAAAACCATAGGAAAAATGGCGATGAACAGCAGAACACATGTTATTGAATGGGATTTAGAGCTGATTGATGATAGCTAAGTTCAAAACTAGGCATTTGTTTAGCAATGAACAACGGACAAAGGCTATAAACTAAGAAACACCTGGTTTTTTGTACAGATCAATGGGAATTTCAGGATCCTAAAATGGAGGTACGTTAGTACCATTTTTCAGGCCATATTTTGGGGGGATATTCCCGCAAACATAGGCCTAAAAAATAGGCCTTATATGGCTGGTAGGTACCTCCAATTTTGGTTCCTGGGTCATGGCCATTGGTCACAGATTGTCACAGATTCATAGGCCGTTTACTATGGAAGCCATGGTCCATTGAGTCCGCAAATGGCAAATGACCAAAAGGGTCACTTTGGGAAATTTCGTGGGTCACCGAAAAAACCCAGGATGTAAAGCTGGTTGGTGGTTGCTGCTAACCCCTCTGAAAAATGATGGACCGAATCGTCAGTTGGGATTTTCTGAAATTCCCAACTGAATGGAAAGTCATAAAATTCCATGGTTCCAAACTCCAAACCACCAACCAGTGTATCAACATTTGGATTCTGTACGTTCTTAGCGTTCATCAAGGATCTGAGATTTCTCCAAACATTGAAACATATTGAAACGGACGAAACTGGAGGTCCGTGCCCATTGCGGACTCCATCCTAAGATCCTGACTGTTCGGATAACCCCAGTGAACATCCAGGTCGCTACGTGGTTTTAACCGCAGCTGGGGTAGCCAACATATGGCTACTTGATTGGCAAAAATTGTGAAGATTTCTCAGGGACACAAAAATGGTCAGCACCATTTTGATTTGCTTCTTACGTACCAAAGGCTGGGAAATATGGAACAAGTGTTTAACAAAAATTGCTGGCCAAGAGCCCTTAGGAGTTGAAAGTTGAACATAAAAGTCACACGTTAAAAAGCATTGATAAATCCTTCAATCAACGCGTTTTTTCACAAGGTTTTCCGTGCATCATCATTAAAAAAAACATTGGAATCATCATAAGTGTACGGCCAATTGTCACAGTCCAGGGACCACCCACTTCTTGGCTTTGAGACTCCGCCAGGATTGCTGCTCAGTAATTGCGAAAAGGCAGCCTTTGTGTTATGGATGTGTCCATAAGTGGTGTATGATTCAACGTGATTCAACGCTTAGCTTCCCTCAGTTACGTGCAACATAGTATTTCAGGCTATTTTCTTACTGGCTACAGCTCAAAAATAATGGTGGCACCAACAGACCCAGACAAAATGATCATCTACAGTTATAGTTATAGTTATATTTATAGTTATAGTTATCTACTTAATCATACTTAATCATACTTAATCTACTTACCACATCCCGCTGCCCGCGGGGATCTTTTTTTTGGGGTTCAATGCCACCAGACTTCAAACGTCGAGTCACAAGTGCTGGATGCTCTCCAAGGTACGAACCACTGAATAATCCTTGGGCTTTCACTGAAATCAACTTAGCACAAGGAGTTCGGATGTCAGTGGTGATGCAAAACAAAACTCATCAAACACCACAAGTGTGATTCTGAGTCTAGAACCAAATTTGCTTTTCACTTCTTCAGTTGAATCAGCTTGGATTCACTTGGAGAGTTTTTGAATGTCCTTTCACTTGATGGGAACATTTTGGAGCATGGGCCCAAAGATTTCTGGGCATGTGACCAGACCCTTGGATATGCCATGCGCTGCCCAAGCTGGGCAACTTCTCTGGGAATTTTCTTCATCCCCTGGTTCCTCTAGGGGCTTGCTGATGCTGGCTGTGAAAAAAACAAACAGGTGAATAGCGTCTTGAATCGTCACAATATTCAGCTTGATTCTTGAATTGGTTCTGAAAGGTCGTGAAATGGAGGAATAAGCTGACAAGTACAGTAACTATATCCTTTCCCTTCCGCATCATCCTGTGGGTGGGGGTCACCATTATCCTTTCTTAGGGATATGGCAATATAATATCACAAGAAATCAAAAAATACACAAATTATCCCAAACATCCCCAAACTATCCCAAAATTGTCTTCTGCAGCTTGTTTTCCCGACCATTTCTGATGATGGTTTCCAGAACAAAAACTGGTGCAAACTCCAAGGATCAGCCGACCCGGAGGCGACCAAATCAATCTGAATGCCTGGGATTGAACTGATCGAAGGGCACGGGCGATAGCAAGCACCCCAATTTCGAGACGTTTGGTTCAGAATCTCAAGCCAGATTCGTCCCAGCGTCCGGGTTTGTAACTGCTTACGTTAGACGCTTAGACATATCATTATTCACCAGTCATTCCCATGTGCTGGTCCCATCACCTGTTGGTTTTTTGAGCATCTTAGAATATCTTAGATATTGAAAATCTACGTCAACCTTTGTACTACCTCAGCTATGTTCAGCCATGGTACAGTGGTGTATCTGTCTTGGACAAGTCGTAATTTTTTGAGACTCCGAGGAGGATGGTATTTCGACTCTGTGGAGGTTTTGGGTCAGTTTCCATAAATGGGGATACCCGAAAATTGAGGCTTGATAGTGGAAAATCCCAGTAGAAATCCATGATTTGGAGGTACCCATATTGTAGGAAACCTCCATATGCGAATGCACATGATGTTTTGCAGCTTCCTAAAATCTGACATCAGTGCGTGTGACACATACCGGTCATCCTACGAAAAAATATATACATCGTACATCCTGCAGTTTTGTATTATGTATAATGTCAACCCCTGGATGAATAAACCCCTGGGCTGTTTAATTGGGGGGGTGCCATTTAAGTATCAGATTAGGACTGCTGGAGGAGTACCCGTCTAATTAATAAATGACAAACAACTATGACAGTCATGATAATGTTTCGCCGGGACGACCACTGAAGTTAGTGCTTTGTTTGTGCTTTGTTTTGTTTTCCATTCTTATTTTTGGAAACTCATTGACATCATTCCTACCCCTCTAACAAATATGCCTTCAAATCGCCATGGTTCACACATGGTATATATTAGTGCCTCTCCGCAGATCATAATCTGAGATGCCGATGACAGTGCAGTGTTCCAAAATTGCAGCCTCAGCGTGGCTCCCACAGAAAAGTCAACTGGAGCATGATGTTTGGACATCTTGGAAGTGACATCAGTGACAGGTGTTTTCCATTCCAAACTGGGGTCGAACCAGCACTACTTAAAACATCAGTCGCATTCTCGAACATGTTGAATTACCCTTCTGCAACAACAAGAACTACAAAAACAAGAATGCCAGCGCTGCGTTCCATGTGCCACACATAAGAAAAACAGTAACTGGTACAAAGTGGGGCCCCCTAGATAGCTAAGTTGGTTTATAACTCCAATAACTATGGTTTATGATACTTATAACTATAGTTACTGGGGTTTATAAACCAATTTATAACTGGGGGGGCCCACATTGTACAGTTTAGGAACCTCATCTCAAGCTGAGGGAGGCCCATGATTTGCGATCTACTCATTGAATTTACCTATCCACAGAATCGCTCATGTCATATATCAGATTTTGGGACACCGCAAAAGGCACTTTCTGATTTGCTGCAGAGACTATTTATTGGATATATTTGAGACTTGCATAGTCTCAAGGGGCCCTTATGTTTGAAACAAAAAAACATGTATATTTATGTGTTTTTTTTAATGATTGATTCACAATTTGCCACCAAAAAAGTCAAACAACCCCCTTTCTTTTCTATGGTTCCCAGAACGATGTGGAACTAATGTGGATCCCTCGCCAAAAAAATGGCTAGGTTGATTTATATCTACAGTAATTTTGATATTCTGCGGATATATATATATTTATACAATTGAACCTGGTTTAATTAACTAACTTGCAACATCTTAGCTGTGTAGATGTCTCCAGTGGTCTCTGCGAAGGCACCATGAAGAAGCCCTCAAAGATCCAGTTGCCCACCATACTCTTCGCCAGCTCCCGGCAGGAACCTCGGCGCTGAACGAAACAAAAACAGCCACCCTTTGATGCACACGGAATTCTCATTTGAAGATATCACAAATGCCACTGTAAATCTGAAAAGTTTTTACGAAAGAACACACGATATTTTAACTTTAAACAAACACAATCTTAAACTTAATCTATATGTATATATATATATATGAAACCCGTAACACTATATAGACTACTGATGACAATTGGTTCAAATGGGTTCAAGACACGTATTACGCTTGTGTCTACATCTGCCAAACACTGACCCACGAAACAACATCTGCAACACACCATCCTGTTCAATATGCCCAAACAGAATCAATGCGTTTGACAACAAATTGACACAACAATCAGTATGTAAACTTTAGTGTATACTGTATATGGGTCAAAGTCCGGGTATTCTGGTGACCCCACAATAATGCTATGTTTTTCGCTCGTCATCCTATCAATATTTATGTCCCCTTTCCATTGGTCCCTTTCCATGTCCCATCCCTGGCTCCAGGATCCCTCATGACGTCGCTGCCAAGAGACACCTGCCGCACATTCCATTGGTCCCTTTGGCCATACGACCTGCCGGCAGGGCCCTGGCGTTTGACACACACCTTGTGATCTGTCCGGAAGTGGGAAGAACTATGACGTTGCCGCAAGGAATTTTTGGGTACAGTACCCAGTAAAAAAATGAACAAAGTAGAAGTCGTAAATTTGTAATAAGATGTACTAGATGTAATACGCATATATATATATATATATGTGAATCCATTTAAATCTAAACAACAAAAAACATGCCCACATAAAAGTTAATGATATAATATATTCAATATAGGTCTTGTGTCATATATATATATTTATAGAGTTTATACCTATAGCCTATATATATATACACATATGTACACCTACAGGTTACACATAGTTTATACAATGAAATTTTAGTCTGTATGTAAAAAGACTATACGTGCACACTATCGAGTGGATGGGTTGTATAGTTCTTGCACATCTTGATTGGCCTGACGCCAGCTGCGCTGCTGTCGGGCTCAAAACCCGTGACATTTCCTCGGGTGCCAGGGTGCCAGTGAAGAATCAAACAACTGACACAAGTCATTCAAGATCTACCCTCCCGGTAATCAGCAAACTATATGGTTCATATCTTTATATGGTTGATAAGGATAATGGGGTTAATAGATTTACACTCCGGGAAACCAACATTGTTAGTTATTGGAAATCCACAAAAAATGTAGGTTTATAGCTTGGGAAATCAACTATATAGACATAAATGGAACATTTTCCAGCACGTCACGTTTAATTGCAGGAGGGTAAAGGACAAGGGGCAAACAACACCCAAAAATATACGGTTTCCCCATAGATTTCCCGTAGAAACCACTTCTGGGACTGGACTGAATTGTATTGTGGCAAACCCATGTAATATCATCTGATTATTTAATATAGCCACGGAAAATCCCAACCATAAATGGGGAGGTTTATAGCTGGGAAAATCATCTATGAATGGGCCATTTTCCATGGCTATGTTAAATAACCAGAGGGTAAACCTTCAATTTTGGAGTGTTTATACCGCCCATTTGTGATGAAATTGTGGATGGTTTATTATCGGGTATACCAAAGTACCTCAAATAACTCTAGATGGTCGTTGCCAAGGAATTAGAACTGTAGTCGGGTAGGCACGATTTTCTTAAAACCTACCCAACATTTGGATATTCCAAATAATGTGGGTAAAACAATGCCATGAACCATCCCCCAAATCACCATCAATTAAATATACCCTCTGGTAAATTAACATAGACCTTGAAAATAACCAATTTTTAGTGGAAACTAATCTTCCAACCCCGACAACTGGCAGGGTCTATGTTAATTTACTGGACATTATATAGGTGGTATAAACCATTCCCCAAAATGGTTAGTTTGCTATTGTTTTCCCATTATAATCCCATTATAACCATCATCCATACATTATAACCAATTATAACCATCATTTATATCCATATAATAACCATATAATGGTTAATGGGTCGTTTGCTATTGTTTTCCTCATATAATAACCGCTGTCAAATATGTCTCGGTCCATGGATCCAGACTTGATATTTGGATCATTTCGGATTTGTAGAAACCCTCAGGGATCAAATGGAACTTAACGGAAGTATATGGAAATATGATGTGAATATGATGTGAATATGATGTGAATATGATGGAAGTATGATGAACGGTGTATCATGTCATACCCCATTTTGGAGTATCTTAACTCTTCATATCAAATCAGAATCCAGGATCTTTGGATTCCATCTTGACAATCCACGGATCCCCTTTTTACCCATGGAACCCCAGCTGGATCCCTCGAAAAAACGGGTGAAAAAATCCCCGTATTGCTCGGTCGAAGGTGGTTCTTTCCATCTGCCCAAGCCGCGTGACCCAAGTCCCATATCTAGTATGAACCTTGTGTTCATCATATTAGTTATTAGTTGTTGAATGTAAAATATCACCATTTTTTGACAAATCCTGGATAGTATACTTATAGAGTTATAGATATTATCCTAAGTTCATATTCATATCACGATAATAGATCGTTGTTAACGATGTTCATGACTTACGCTTTTAATGTTCCTTGAGTTTGCCTGGTGCATCACCCAAGGGCGATGGAATTTTCATTTGCTGAATCTCCCATCATCCCATGATATAATTTATATACACAGATATAGTTATGTATACAGGTATAAAATCATATACATTGTATTTATATATACATATACATGCTAAACATTGTATAAAATAACAATATATATATATATATATACACATATATATATATATATAACATGAAATGACACTATATATATATATATATTTATACTTGTCAATATGTGCGTATAGATAAACAACCGCTGAATTGAAACCAACTCATCTCAAAACGTCTTCCGCCTCCAAGCGACAACGGGGATCACGTTGTAGACGCTCTCGGCCGCTTTGCTCATCTCACAGAGCTCTCGCAGTTTCATCTCCACCGCTGCCCGGCTCGCGCAGCGCGACTGTGCTGTGCCGCGTGTCTGGGTGCTGGTGGCCGGCACCTAAGATGGGATGGAGGGTATTTAAGCCGTGCACATGCGGGTTTGATCAGCAAAAATGGGATTTAAACAGCAAAAAGGATGGCTGAAAAGCAGATCACTGAGATTTTTTGGTGGAAAAATGATGGATTTTACTACACAACGGGTCTGATCAGCAAGAATCGGGATTGAAGTACCGAATATGGGCCTCCAGGCCTGAAAAGCGTCGAGTGATTACTTGGAGGATCATCCCACTTAGTAACTGGTTAATAACCATTTATAACCCAGTTATATATATATTATATACATATATATATATATATTATACACATAATTATATATATTATACATATAATTCTATATATTATACATATATATATAATAATATGGGATAACTCCACTGAATGGGGATTTACTAACTACGTTCATTTGCCACTTGCTAAGTTGGATGATCCTCCACGGGTTGCAACCCCATGCCACCTGTGGGGTGTCGACAAAAAATGGGGACGCCAAAAACCATAAGAAACAACTAGATAAACACATGTCCTGTTTAGCAATGCCATGGTTTGGGAGCTTCCGTGTTCGGGCAAACAAGAACATATTAACATATTTTCTTCATGTTTTCCTATATTTCTTGCAGTTGATTCTCTTTTTCATTCTGAAACCTATATACAACATCCTTGTTGATAACGCATTGTCACTATCACCCATCAGTGACTCATCGATTCACTAATTCATTGGTCCATTGGTTCATCGATAAAAATTGAACAGAAAAAAAAAGGTCATGCCGCAGGTTGCGACTCATTGATACACTAATTCATTGAGTCATTGATTCTTTGATTCATCAGTTCATGAAGGTTCGTTGTGGTTCGCACGATTCTGTCCGGTCATGAAGATTCCTGCAGGAGCACCGAAACCAACGTCTCAACACTTCATTGCTCCGTTGATTTCAAAAACTATCGTGTAGGCCGTTGATTTCTACAAGTGTTCATTTTTTTCGAAACTTCCGCCCACGGCCGGGAATTATCTGGCATTATACTATTTAATCTTCCCATTTTATTAAATCCCAATCATTTCATAGCATTAATCATATTGCATTCCCATACATTCCCAATAGATTTCCATGACCATAAGCCATAGGGCATGATAATCATGATATCCAATTAAATCCAGTCAGTTACATGTCCCATTATATATATATATATTGATTGTAAATTACACTAAATGTTCCATTAATATCCCGCTCATTTCCCCATTTATATCCAAACAGATTGCCCCGTTAGAACATATTCCAATAAAACCCATTCATTATTCCATTAACATTCCCCTAAGCTATCCCCATTTATCAAATGGTTAGTAAGATGGTCAAAGCCCCTTGTAATATAGCTTTAAAACATTAATACCCCAGCAAATCACATATTCCATTGATATCCACATTTATATACTCGTATATTTCACGAATAATGAGCCAATATTCCACTAAACATCCATATAGATGATGAAACATCCCATGATATGGGGGTTTCCTAAAATCTGGGTACCCCAATAGCCGGATGGCTTATTTCATGGAAAATCCATTTATAATCGATGATTTAGGAATTTCATAAACTTATTGATGGTTTATTTTCCTAAAATCCTATTAAAATGGAAAATGGGATATGGATTTAGGAAAACACACCATCTCACGGATTTAGGAATTCATTTAGGGGTACCTCATTTATTTTCATATCATAATTCAGATGGATTTAGGGCTACCCGACTCATCTCACAGCTTCGCCATAGCCACCGTCCCGGCAGTACTGTCCCCGCTTGCCCAGGTGATGCTGGTCACGCGCGGAGAGGCCGGCAGGCCGGGCACCTGGGCCCCGGCCTGCACGACTTGGGCTCGGTGATTTCATGGGATCCAGTGGTGATGTCATGGTTAATCAATGGTTAATGGTTGCAATGTGGGGCCCCCCAGTGATGTTAGTTGGTCTATAAACACCAGTAACTATAGTTATAAGTATCATAAACTCCATAGTTATTGGAGTTATGTTCACCAACTTAGCTATCGTTTGGGGGCCCCACTTTGTACCATCTGGTTATTTAACGTAGCCATGGACAGATCCACCATTTTTAATAGGTAAACCATCTATTTCTATGGGCCGTTTTCCATGGCTATGTTAAATAACCAGAGGTTAATAATGGTTGATTGATTGAGATTAATGGTGATTTCATGATAATTCATGGAATTTCATAGTGATTGGTAGGGATCTCAACCAACATGAGGATATTTTCATGGGAAATAGCCTCCAGTAAACTGAGAGAGGTACGGAACATGGTACATTTCCTTCGATGATTTTATCGAAATGAAACACGGAGATTTCCACAGTTAGTTTACCAGAGGGGCAAGGAAACTATTACCCTCTGGTTATTTAACATAGCCATAGAAAATGGCCCATTTATAGATGGTTTACCTATTCAAAATGGTGGATCTTTCCATGGCTACGTTAAATAACCAGATGGTACAAAAAATACTGTCCGACTCAGTAGATTCCCCAAATGATTGCTTTGCCAATGAAAAAATAAACCATCATTTAACCAGCAAATCGAAGGGTCTTAACCAGCAGAAATAGTGCATTGATCGTTTTAACCATGGCGTTTTGCAAAACTGATGGTTTGACCATAAAATATGGGAGTTTAACGAAAATCATAGCTTTAATTTACCAACTTTTGATTGGGATTTAGCCAAGGAATGATGGACATTTGTATCTCATACCCCAAATCCACTGGTTGATGAATCATTCTCCAGATGTGTTTGAGGCGACCAAACACCAAGGCAAATATCACGTCATGATATTCCCATCCCATCTCATTTCAAATTTACCCTCTGGTTATTTAACATAGCCATGGAAAATCCCTTATAAATGGAGGTTTTAATGGGGAAATCATCTATAAATGGGCCATTTTCCATGGCTATGTTAAATAACCAGAGGGTACATCAGTTTTGAGTGGGCAATGGTAGTAACCCATCATTATGGGTATGGGTCAAACGGAAGGTACAAATTGACCCACATCATTGGGCACTTTTAGCCTTTCAGCGTGCAACCAACCATTTTTTGGGGCCCTATTTTGACCCACTCAGAAAACAAATATCATCAACATTATTAAAACAATGCTATTGTGTGTTTGTGTGTCCCCATTGATTAGTTTGCGGTGTCCATGATGGTTTTCCTTCAAAAGCCACACGACTTTCCATTGATCTTGATCTCTGGAGCATGCCATTTAGAAAAACAGAATTTCCGTCCATCAGGGTTGCTCCAAACACCCTAGCTACAAGGCTGGTTTTTTTTGGGTAAGTATAGTGGCAAATAGCGGTAAATAGCAGGATTATTTCATGGGCACATTTACTCCCAAACATGGCTATCATTTGCATATACCCTCTGGTAAACTAACATAGCTATGGAAAATCCCAGCTGGGTAAATCAACTATCAATGGGCCATGGCAAAACAACTATTTTGACATAACCAGAGGGTATTGATAGTGGGATGGAGCAACCCTGTCCATCACCAATGGACTCACCATGGCCAATCATCATGGCCAACATTAATACACCGTATCAACATACAATGTTACACGTTAACGTATATTTATGAGTATATATATCAAACATAACTATATATATATATGTATACCATCATTCATATGCACCACATTTATGTCTTTATCACATAATGTGTAAATTAAAATGTATATACATATGCATATTCAAATATATATATATATATATATATATTATATGAATATGCATATTTATATATCCACCATCTTTCCATGCCTTTCCCTCGCTTCCTCACCTTTGTGGTCATGCGCCCCATGGTCTCTTCCAAGCGCCGGAAGAGCTCCCGGTCGCGGAGCGCCAGCATCTGCTCGAACCTGACACCGAGGCAAGGGATTGGTGATTCGGGACCGTCCCACATGGAAGTCATATGGGTCACATGGGGGTTTCCATAAATGGGGGATCCCCAAGATGGTTTATTTATGTTTATTTCATGGAAAAACCTATTATTAAAATTGATGATTTAGGGATACCCCCATTTTCGGAAACCTCCATATGGGATATTAAAGACTATTAGTACTTAGATATTCATAGCTTAACCATGTGATCGATTTTCGAAGCCATTGATTATCTGAGGATGGGTCAAGTTACCTATGACATCCTATGACCATATGATTGGGGGAATAAACATCCACAATACATCCACTAATGAATTTAGGATACCAGGAAGGGTACCATTCGGCTTTTGAGACATAGCCATGTTGATCAATCTTCGCACAGGACTCGCAGAAGGGACAACATAAGGGATCACCCCATTTGATGCTTGGATTTGCTTGGACTCCCAAAAATCTCCCTATAGATTCCTTCATTTCAGATCTATTTCTGAGTAACTTGAAAAATGGGGAGCAAATCCGGTTGCAAATTCTTGGGTTTTGAACACCGCCCCACATGTGGGAGATGATGATGAGGTGAAATCACAGAAAAAGTGATCTGGATTTCGGTGTCTGAAAAACTGGGATGTGCTCGGAATCTGACAACATGCTTGCGGAAATCGAATCATCCCAACTGCAGCGATCCCAACGGAAAAAAACATACTAATGGGGTATGATAATATAATGAAATATATATATACTCTCGTGAAATCTAACCTGGGCCAAAAAAAAAATAAAAAAATTATCCCGCTACGTTAGCGTTCGGGATTTCCCGTTGAACAGCGCTAACATAGCAGCTGAAATCTTGCATGTTCATGGGGTGATTTTGATACTAACCTAACACCTGC
>Ga0126342_10015091_pt1 | contig 13560 bp, 11 predicted proteins | sample Cyp1metagenome_FD_92528 | JGI IMG/M metagenome (GOLD analysis project Ga0126342, IMG submission 92528) | Coral microbial communities from Lord Howe Island, Old Settlement Bay, Australia - Cyphastrea 1 metagenome | ecosystem: Host-associated > Invertebrates > Cnidaria > Coral ...
AGTGTGCAGTGTGAGGTGTGGAGTGTCGAGGGAAGGACACGGTCGGGACAGGGTGTCTTTGAACTATAGGTCATTTATGTTTGGGAAACTTCCGCCGCCGGCTTGCCCGGGTCTATGTTAGATGATAGTAGTAAAATTGTGATAGTCATGGGAATATAGTGGAATATATATGTGGTAACAATATTGGTTAAATGGGATGTGGTTAGTCATTATCTGAAATTGTGTATTGCAATGCCCTTGTTGATCCCTTGTTGATTGGGTTTATTCATTTGCATGATTGGGATGATGGATTCACTCATTGTGGGAAATCCCTGACAGCGACTTCACACTCACGTGGTTTTCTATTCCCATGGTGTATCATTCAATGGATTGGTTTAAGGGAAAATCTACAGGAAACCATGGTTTTTACCATCAAATATAGGGGTTTCCTGTAAATTTTCCCATCATCCAATCCATTGAATCATCATCTTGCCCATTGAATTGCCGTGGAATTGCATGAAAAAATGGGTTCCACTAATACCCGTATCCAGGATATTCTAGAATGATCCCCAATATGTGTCGAACAGTGGAAAATATCGCCCAAAATTGGGAACGTGATGATGAACCGTCAAATTCTGGGTGTGTTTTGACGGTGTATCATATTACCTATAAACTTTAGTGGCTATAAATGGGGGATACCATATTTTCAAACACTAAACCTTAATTTGTAGATGATTTTCTCAGCTAGAAATCTTCATTTATAGTTTATTTTCTGGTTGGTGGTTTGGAACATGTTTTATTTGTCCATTCAGGTGGGAATAATAATCCCAACTAACTAATATTTTTTCAGAGGGGTTGAAACCACCAACCAGTTTTCAATGTTGCCATCTTTGAGTACCGGAGGGTAAACCATGGTACACATTTCGGGGTACCAGTTCTGGCTTTACCACAGTGCTGGCAGGTTGGGGTTTGACTTGCGCCAGGCAGAATGGTTGTCCTTCAACGACCGTTTCGACGATGCTTTAGATGTACCACCCCTGCGTTGCCGTTGCCGGGGCGGATGGGGTGGGGAGTTGGGTGCTGAATTACCAAGAAAATGGTTAGCCCCAAATCCGAACAAAAATCCGAGATTTGAAAATAATGATGTTGGAGATCATGGTGATTTGCCTCTAAATTGATAGTCTTTCATCACTTTCACCAGTAAGAATATGGCCATTCTTGGGGTATCCCCCAGTTTGAGACAAACCGAAGTTGAACGGAATGTCTCCTCAAGGTCTTTGGAAGCACATGGTTTTTGCATCTATCACTTGTTCATTGGAATCAGTACAAGGGCAAATGGTGGTTTCCTTTTTTCGGGGGTACCCCAAGTCACCATGGTTTTCAATACGAAATTTGTCTAATGACTTGGATGATTTGGGGGTACCGTAGTAGGTACCCCATGACTTAGGAACACCCCAAGTGTTTGCCCAAATTTCATCAGAAGTTCGCAACGGTTTCTTTCAGGCCACTCCAGGCCACGGGAAAACTTTCCATGTCCATTCCACCCGATTTTGGAAAATTCTGACGCAGTTCTTGCGTCAGATGTGTTGCTAGGACAGCGTCTGAAACATGTGGACAGCAACGTTCATACAGATGCAGATGCAAATTGTATACACGTATGGTTTGTTGCAGATTACAGATTGCTCGCATACCAGATGGATGAGTGTGATCACCAGTGGATCATAGAAATGAAATGAAACAGCCTGGGAGTCTATCAATCCGTGCTTGACAACATGAATAGCAGTCCTCATTGCTGATCTCCCTATCATACTTCCAATCGGAACCATATTGGCGCACCAAAGGTGCAACTTTGGGGGTAGCCAACAAAAATTACATTCTCACACCCTTTCTGCGTGCAGTAGGATGTGATTATGGCTCACATAGTATGGTTGAACTATGAAACAGCATTAGTGTTTGCTTTATGCAAACAAGAACTTCAAGAAATGTGAGTAATGAAATGTTGATGCAGCAAAAATGATTTCGGACATGTGACTTTTCTGAAATGTTGATTCAACAACCCCCAAAATGTATGTACCCTGTATTTTTTTGGCTGGACGCAAAGAGACGTGTTCCCCTGCAGACCAGGACGACCCAAGTCGCCAACATTTAAATTTGGTCGCTGAACTTAAGACAATGATCAACAAGCAGCCGGTTGAAAAAGTATATGTTCAGGTACACCATCATTCATTGGTTTGTTTGAACACAAATTGATCTTACTATATCTTACTATAAGATGTATATAATGTGAATGTAGATAATCTGAATGTAGATTATTAACACAAATTGATCTTATATGATCTTATATGTATATAATCTGAATGTCTTAAATCATATTCCTCCCCCAGACTCGGCCCGATGGCTGCTCCAACTCACGAAGCTGGAGATTTGCAAGAGGCAGGCCTTGGGCGCCTTGGGAGGGCCTGATTTTGGAGGTTTCCGGAAAAATGGTGATGCCCCGTACATAGCTAAGTCGGGAGTTTTTTAAACGTTGGTTATTATCGTCACCATCTATCACCATGAAGTATAGCTATATCTACCATAAACCAAAGATATTGAAGTTATGTTCACCAACTTAGCTAAATATGGGGTACTATCTTGTGAGTCATGGGGGTACCTGCTTGCATCATCCAAGTCATGAATGAGCATGACCTAGTCCCATTTTTAGAAAGCCCCATTTCGCGGGAGAATGTGATTCCTAGAAATTCTATACTTACATGGGATGTGTGGAAAAACCAAGGATTGTGCCAAGAAATGGGTGCCAACAACGATGTCAGCCCATTTGAGTGTGAATGTGAACATATTTAAAAAAAACATGTTATGAGTTATGAGGAGCAGATGACTTGACCCATAGGCATGAAGGGCACTGCTGAAGCCAGAACCCACAAGAACATCAAAAAGCTGAGCAGAGTAGCTACCCAGTTGTAACTTACACTCGCGCCAGTGCGTCATTGCGGCCATAGGCGCTGTTGCTGACAGTGCTACCATGCCTGGAAGTGGACATGCACTCTCTCCCCATATCGTTGCTTGCCACGGCTTGGGGTACGGTATATCCATGTCTATCCCATCAGATTTGTTGGTTATGGAAGTCGGGGTAGCTAGCACATTCACCGATGAGCAGCTATTTGATGATTTCATATTGTAGACAGGATATAGGTACGGGGGTCAAAATTAAAGACCTGGGGGACCACAGACTTTCGTGCATTTTTAGTTTGAACCATCCAATTTTCAGGGTACCCAATTTTGACCCATACTAATATATTGTCACAGATTTGTTTCCACTTTTTTTGCACTTTGGGACTGATTCAAGAGTTCTGGATGAGCTTGATTAGCTGCCGGGGAAGTGGGATACTGTCCATTACTGTACAAATCGGCATGTCGCCCATCGCCTATGTCTACGGCCGAGCACTAGTTATATTTCCCCATTCCTTTTAAGTACCATGCAGTATCATTCTGAAGTTGGCTAATGCCAAGTACTTGCTGCGAGTTGGACGTTGTGGATGGGTTGAGCAATTCTGAGAAGGGTTTGTGTGTGTGCGCGTGGCAGCCAATAGGGTTTGCGCTGGCCCCATTTGGAGCTACTTCAAGGCATGTTCAACCAGTCAAGCTCTTGTTTGAATGGCATCCAATGCCCATCGTAGTGGGAATCAACGAACAGCAGCCCTCCAGAGGATGTATGGCAAGATATGGTAAGGGGTTGGATTGAAGTTTATTTATGACAGTTGCACCAGAGTACAGTTTTCAGCTTCGCCATTGGCACCAGAACTACACTCTCGAAATGACGCATGAGCCGCATGGGATTAAAGAGAGCCTGCAACATAATTCCTCTGGTAATTTAACGTAGCTATTGGAAATGGCCATAGAAATAGTTGATTTACCCAGTAAAAATGGTGATGTTCCATAGCTATGGGACAGTTTACCAGAGGGTAATTCCTCGTGGATATGGCCATTTTGAGGTTTCACATTCAACGGTTCCAACAATCCACGATCGCAGCTTCCACCATTAGGCCTTAGACATCAACACAGCAACAAAACATATTTCACCCGTATACGTATTGACATGTCTCAAAATTGGGTCAATTTGGCTCCCAAAGAATCTCAGGATCTACCGGTACCTCCTGGTAAACTGTCCCATAACTTTGGAAAATCACCATTTTTTTAATGGGTAAATCAACTATAAATGGCAATTTTCAATAGCTATGTTAGTTTACCAGAGGGTACCATCATTTCTTCTGTGAAGAATTTCAATTTCGGGATGTCCCCTATGTTGAGACAAAGCCTATTTTTGCTTCACTAGACTGGATGGATTGTAGCCATACGACAAGTAGATTTTTAGCTGGTTGGTGGTTTGGAACATTTGGATTATTTTCCATCATATATGAACCCATGACTGGTTGGTGGTTTGGAACATGAATTTTATGACTTTCGATATACTGGGAATAATAATCCCACCATATATTGGGAATTTCATCATCCCAACTGGCGAACTCCATCATTTTTTCAGAGGGGTAGGGCTCAACCACCACCCAGTTAGTGTTTTGGGTATGAGATGGACAAACACTACTTATCCCACAAGAAATTGGACCAACGTTAGCCGAGGATCCGCAAGCCACCGGTCAAATCTTCCATTTTGAAAGAAGCCCTTTTCCATCTGGTTGGTGGTTTGGAACATGGCTTTTATTTTCCATTTCATATATGGGATGTCATCCTTCCCATTGACTTTCACTCCATCATTTTTCAAGATGGTTTTTTTTAACCACCAACCAGCCATCCTTTTCCATCCTTTTCCCATATTGTTTTTTTTGGTGTGTATCCCCATGAAAAATATCCTCAAAACCAGGCAGTTCAAACAAAATCCGGATCCCCCGATTGCTCGGGACCAGTGTTGCGCTAAGGTTTCAGAAGCTTCACCAAAGGCGCGCCAAGGACCGGGCGTCAGCGGAGCTGGGAAATCCGTCAGTTCGTCAATGGCTTAAAGCGCCCTTTCTAAAGTTCACATGGAAGCAGAACTGGTTGGTGGTTTGGAACATTTGGCTTATTTTTCCATTCAGTTGGGAATAGTAACCCCAACTGACGAACTCATATTTTTCAGAGGGGTTCAAACCACCAACCAGAGAAAAATTGCGGGGGGGCTAAAATTCCTTTACTATGTGAACATCTTTGAATATGGATGAATAGATCCCTTTTCGGGTTCGATGTGGAATCTAGCATGGTGTAGTGGCTTAGTTTTTTGCTCTATGAAGAGAGGAGAGTTTGATCCCACCATAGCCATAGATATCATGGATTAGCATTTCAGAACTTCTGCAGTATATAGTGATGGTTTTCAATCATTGGTGGTTTGATTCTCTGGTAGAAAAAGCCGCGGAGAGTTGATCTGATAGAAAAGCCCAGAGATTTTGGTCAATCCGAATTCTTCGGTTGCCTAAGAATCTATCCCTATATCCATCTATATCCCCCGATTTTGCTATTTAATCCACCAATGTCTTGTTGAAGAACCTAAGTTTTGATGATTCACTCATCAATTGGGTTGGTCACGTCCTCATGTTGGATTGCTGATCCTGCTGATCCTCATTCTCAGCATTTCTAAGCTGACATTTCTAATTGTACAGGATGGGGCCCCCAAGATAGCGTTCAGTTGCCTGAAAAAAGTGGTTGAATTAACTCTGGTCTATGGTAGATATAACGAACTAGTTTTCATGGTGGTTATTTCATGCTTTAGAAACCAACATTCACATCACTGGGGGGCCCCATCCTGTAGTGGTCGTTGGTTTACCCTCTGGTAAATAAACATAGACCCTGAAAATAACATTTTTTAATGGAAACTAATCTTCCAACCCCTATCTGGTAGGGTCTATGTTAATTTACCAGAGGGTATCATTTGCTTCCTGGTCAAATCGGATGGTCGAAGATCTTCACCATGACATGCTCCGCAGGAAGCACGGGAAGCCTTGAGTCTGTGGTTTCCTCGACTGTTGGGTCGGGTGGCTCAGCGACCACTCGTGGTGGCTGGAGATTTTTGTCATGGCAAAATGGGGACTTACTGGAATGATGGTTCATAACAAAAATCATCCCCAAGTGACCTTAGTTCATCTTATTTCAGGCTAGTGAATTATTATATTACCCTCTGGTTATTTAACATAGCCATGTAAAATTGCCCATTTATAGATGGTTCACCTATTAAAAATGGTGATTTTCCATGGCTATGTTAAATAACCAGATGGTAGTACATACATTTTATCCAGATTCGTCCATATAGTATATAAATGGGGAGCCAAGGAGATGCCAAGAGTTTCCCAACCACATAGCAGGGGGCAATGATATAATAATATAATTCGCCTGCTCAAAAATGTTTGAATTTCACCATGGAAAATGGGATCACATTAATGCTATTAATGTACGACCACCAACAAATGGCGTTGATATTAATGTTGTCGCTGAATAGTAATTTGTTCTATAACATCAAAAATAGAACCATGCGATGTGGTACATTAATGCATGCATGGTCTTTCCTCAGATTTACAAACGAGTGAATCGGATAGTAGTGCAATTTCACAATCACTGTTGCCGTAAACCACTTGCTGAGCGGGACGCTTGCCCACGGCGATGTACAAGTTGATGTCGTTTTGTTATGCTATACCCTCTCGTACCCGACCTCTTGGAACGGACAATTCCCCAAGTTAGAGATGATGTTCCCATTTCAATCCCCATTGATAGTGAATCTAAGTTGGCCCTGACCGCTGGTGGTTGGCTTAACTTGGCACTCTTTTGGCCTAGCTGGGTTTCTTTGAAAATGGGTATAGCCCAAACAAATGGGTATCCAATGGGGAATGTCATGGTGATATTTCATGGGATATATAAGCAAGAATATGGGATATGGGATGAGTTTGAAAACGGGTGATTCTCCCAAATAGCAATTTTTATGAGGAGAATGATGATTAACCACTGCACTTGGGGGCACCTCATTTTCATACATTTTCATACAACCCCAGATGTAGATGTTTATACGCCCATAGTTGAATCATAAATGATCAAGTTTGGTGGTGCACGACATATCATGTACTCAATGGTATATGATATACGCAACATACCAATTCTTGTTGTTTGTGATCTACACAAGGTGGTTGTGCAATGAAAAAAGTAGGCCCCCAGGGGGCTCTATTCATGATTGTCAGAAGGCCACCAGTCCATTGATGTCTGAGTAAATTTAAGAGTTACCCTCTGGTTATGTTTAACAGTTTGCTATTGAACATGGTGATTTATAGTGGATTTACCCATTGAAAATGGTGATTTTCCATAGCTTTTTTGTATGTTTACCAGAGGGTTCATCTAATGACACCATACAATGACAATATACAATGACAATTAGATGGTTCGAGATGCATACTGTCGTATGACAGTATATTGATTATGATACCATAGTTTATATTAATATGTCATGATATATATAGAATGATATCCTACATGGCCCAGTGATCGCACCATGTTTATCACTATGTTATCTACGTGTATAATATTTGATAATATATATATATATATATATTTATTTATAGATATGTATCTTAATACTCTATAATTATATATATATATATGTATATATTGTGCATTTGCGTGTATATGCACATCTGTGCATATTGATCTACAAATATTTGAACAGTATCATGTATTGAAAGTCACATTTCGCCAAGGCGGTTCTTGTGTCACGAGCCGCACGTGCCTTGGAGCCATGATCATAGGGGAGAAAAGTGGAACTCCGCAACCATTTATGTGATATAATGGAATATTAAATGATGGATTTTACCATCAAGAATAGGGATTCAACAATGGTAAGCTGGCTTATAGGTAATAAAACAAATTAAAACAGTACAATATTATAAATATATATATATGTATATATATATATATGACTAGGATTTATGGTAGATAATTATATAGTTAGATCAGTTATAAACCACCGGCCCGCGTTCGTGGCCCTCGGAAAATCCGTGGATTTAAGCAGCCAGGCTACTGAGCTAAGCCGAGGACGCATGATTTTGCGGCCAAAAATATGGGTGTTCTGCAACAGCAAATGGGGGATGTCCACAAGATGCGCTACTCATACATAATTAAGGATGGTTTGGGCGAAGCAACTATGGTTGGACATGGGGTAAACAGTTGCGTAAACAGCGGCTTAGGCAATGATTGAAGAAGGTTCTCGGGTTGATGTTATTCGATTTAGACATTCAGATGACCCTCTGGTACTCAAACATGGCGATGCAACATGTTCATCATTTATAGTTGATGTTCTTATGAAAATAGACGTCCAGTTAGAAATCGGGGATTTCCCAGCAAACCATGTAGCTGAGGGTAAATCAACCAAGATGGGGATCAGAGTATGATTACGTGTCGTAAAGTTGTGACATCCTTGGTAAAGGTACAACGATAGAGAGGAATATATAGATGGTTCAGAAAGATCAACAAGAAATTCTCAGGCCAATGCCTGATGGACATTGGTGAATTTGGTGACCTCGCTCCTTTTTGTGTCACCCTTGGAGGCTCGCGCTTCGGACTTCAACAGCTTGATCCGGCAGCATTTTTCTTCCAAATGTTGCACCTGACATGGCAGTTGCAGACTCTTGGATTCAGCTGACATGGCTTGCATTGGAGTGCCGCTTGTCCGCTGTTCACATTGAACAAGCGAGATCCTCATGGCCGAAGCTCCGGGTGCGGCCATCAGCGCCGTGCCCTGGTGCAGCCGGTGCTGGGGATGGGACACGCGTCCAGCGCTGACCTTCCATCTGGACGATCCAAGCAAACTGCTGCGTGACCGGCAGCATTCACTGAACAACGGAAGGGTGAATTGCTGGCTTTCTTTTTTGGGAGATTATCATCATGATTAGAACACATTGGAACATAATGTTGCGTTTCTTGTCGTTTGGTTCCATAAGTTGAAATCTCCACTCTGTAAATGTCACAATGCCATTGGGAATGGATTAAAGAGATCTTCGGGGAAAGGTTCCGTAGATGTTCTGTGTTTCTTGTAGCCGCCAGTTTTCTGGAAGAAAGTACTATCACCGTAGAATAGTTGTTCGTTTTAAATGTGGTTTTCTATAAGCGAGCTGCGCAGTGGAATACTGCATATAGCTCAAAACCAGCAACCTGAACCACAGTGTTTTTGTTGGCGAAGCGAAGCTCGCAATTCTGGCCCTGATTTTCGGGTTTTGTTCATTCAACGAGATGCTGATTGCATGACTTAGGTGACTTAAGTGGCAGTTGATGCTAATGAACTTCATGAACGTATGCATGGCGCTATGGAAACCATGATATTGAATAGCATAAAGTATCATCCAATAGCACTGGATGTAGGTCCAGTGCTTGTGGCGCAAAACAGTGATCTACTGCCAGCACGAGATTATTGCGAACAGCATTTCCAAACATAAGGGAAACTGGGCATGTAACTAGCAAGATTACCCAGCAGTCAGACATGGCAATGGAAAATACACAAATTATAGACGTTTTTCCCATAAAAACCTCTATATTTATAGTGGATTTCCCAGCCAGCCATGGTTCATTGCCGGAGGGGAAGTGCTGTGTGACGCTTGATTTTTCCAATGAGAAATCCACCAGAACTGAAGGATGGGGCCCCGAGTCGATAGCGTTCAGGTCAGATATTTGTGTGGCTGAAAAAACTATGGTTTTATGGTAGATATACCCTCTGGTTATTTAACATCGCCATGGAAAGATCCACCATTTTCAAGTTCGGTAGACCATCTATTTCTATGGACCATGGCTTCCATGGCTATGTTAGTCATAACCAGAGGGTAACTATAGTTGATGGTGGTTATATGGTACTAGTGGTTTATAAACCAACTTACAACTGGGGGTCCCATCCTGTATGTCAATGGAGATTTACTGTTCATATATGGGTTTATAACTAATTATAGTTAACGGGGTTTATAAACCAACAAACATCACTGGGGGATGCCATCCTGTGGGGAATCTTTGTTGCGAATCACATGTTCGTTCAAAACCACCTCATGGATCTGGGACCTGGTTCTCTCCTGTTCGTTTTGTTTTCATTGTCCATTTCATAGATTGGATTCTAGAGTTGCCCATGCTATCGGATGGATTTTTGGAGCAACTCTATAGTACAATCCAATTGTTTGTGTCAATTCCCACCAGATAGTTGCCCATTTTCATTGGATGATTGGGTCATTGTTTGATGGTGAACTCCCTAATTTCGAGGGTAAACTCCCAATTTTTTCATGGTGAACACCCTAATCGTCTTTCTGCGCGGTGGATATGTGTGGGTCTGTTACAGCACAATTTAGTGATTAAAAATATGGTAAACGTATGTAAAGGTACCCCTGTTGATTGGTTAATCTAGGGGCTGGTCTTAGAAGAAGCATTGAGAAGCCACAATAGGGATCCCCATTTACCAGCCAGTCGGGATGGGATAGAGCTTGTTGATTGAAACCGTGTTCTTTGTTGGCCACATTTTGATTTCTGGTGCTGAAGTAGCTAGGCTAGGGCACGAAAATGTGGGAAACATCTAAGAATCTAAGACACGTGAAAAAAACATAGTATCCTGCCATCCTGCCAAATATCCATGAGACCATTCAATGAGACATCACATTGCCCTCTCAAGAGCTGATGCTTAGCGAGGATCGGGGTACTCATTCCAAAACTGGCACATGTTTCCAGTTTAGATAGGAAGTTGTCTCCAAATGTAGATCACTGATTATAGATTCGAACTATTCCACCTGATGATGAATTCCTTAATCGTTACTGTATACCCATAACATAGATTCTATAGATTACCTTATTTACATTAATGGCATTTCAATCTACAAATATACCCATATCCTTGATTGTATACATAGTATACCCTCTGTTTATTTAGCATAGCCATGGAAAATGGCCCATTTATAGATGATTTTCCCAGCTAGAAACCTCCATGTATAAGGGATTTTCCATGGCTATGTTAAATAATCAGATGGTATACTGTATACCATACCCTGATGACCCAATTCATTGACATATTGTCAATGGGAATTTCAGGATCCTAAAATGGAGGTACTGTACCATATAAGGCCATATTTTATGGGGATGTTCCCTAAAGAATAGGCCTGAAAAATAGGCCTTATAAATGGTAGGTACCTCCAATTTAGGATCCTGAAAATCCCATTGATATTGTAGTTTACCCGCCAGTAAACAAACTAGTTTGCTATGGATGCCAAGGCACATGTTGTTCGATGATTTGCCGGTTGAAACCATGCTGATTTCCATAGAAAACTCAAACAGTTTACCAAAGAGGAACTCATTTCGTGATTACCTCAGTAATCAGATTACCCTCAGTACCTATATATATATATATATATATTGGTGTATATATATATATAGGTGTATATATATATTGCTTGCCATATATGGATATAATATATATATATATATATCAATCTAAATATATGAATACTCTCTCTATATATATATATTATGTGGATCTTCTAGATTGTACTGAATTGTTGGCCTTGACTTCCCTTCCTGTCAGGTCCACCAGTGACCTCTTAGCCGAGGACAGCTGGGTCGATGATTTGGGGGTGCCATAAATTGGAAGGGGTACTCCAAAATGGAAGGTTTACCCTCTGGTAATTTAACATAGCTATGGAAAATCACAATTTTTAATTGGAAAATCCACTATAAATGGCCATTTTCAATAGCTATGTTAAATTACCAGAGGGTATAATGGGAAATCCTATTAAAAAAATATGGTACCTCCCCATTAGAAATATTATTTTATAATGGGAAATCCTATTAAAATGGAGTTCCCATTGGAAACTGGGGGTTCCAGAAATAGGGTTTATAATATGTTATAATGGGAAATCCTATTAAAATGGATGATTTGGGCACCCCCAGTTTCAGAAACCCTCATACTGGTTGGTGGTTTGGAACATTTTTCATTGTTCCATATCTTAGGAATTAATCATCCCAACTGACTAATATTTTTCAGAGGGGTTGAAACCACCAACCAGCATATATTGTTTGAAATTGTACGTGTTCCTCGAAATTCAACAGCCCTGGGACGTTGATGGAATGCATTTGCCCTGACTTGGCGATGTGCATCTCACTTTTTTTTGCAAGATATTGTAAGTCACAGCCATGTGTGAGACTCAATTATATATAGCTGTGATATCCGGATATCCCGCCTTGAACATGGGTTTTGAATGGTTTTGATATATATATTTTTTTTTGAACCAGTTACTAACTGCGATGACCATAAATATCTAAGTGGTGAGCCCATCCCCAATATGGGTCAGAGTCAGAGGTGTGTCATTTCGAGAACAGTGCGGATCACTCTTCAAACATTACATTCCAGCATGTGTGTTTTTACATTATCTTACAATTGTATGAAACGATGAAGTAGGATAATTTTAATTCAAACATTCTATAGCAAAGCCAACCCTTCAATAATCGGAAAACAAACAATGTTTATAGCCATGTTATGGCCAATTTATAGCCATGTTATAGCCATTTTAGCCAATTCCAGAGCCAATATATCGCCATTTTAGAGGTCGAAAACTGCGCCAGGAGCCGCGGCCACGGAGAGTGCGGATTCAATCGAAAGCCAGTGCTTTGTCGGGGGGGGGGCATCCCAGTTCGCTACGATGGTGCTAGAAATTGGGGGGGGTACCCCAAAGTAGAGGGTTTATTTCATGGGAAATCCTATTAAAATGGATGATTTGCGGGCACCCCCAGTTTCAGGAACCCTCATACTGGTTGGACTCCTGGTTGGTGGTTTCGAACATTTTTTATTTTTCCATATATTGGGAATGTCATAATCCCAACTGACTTTCATATTTTTCAGAGGGGTTGAAACCACCAACCAGACTCCAATTTCACGATTCTTTATGATACTTATAACTAACTATGGTGACTATAGTATACTATAATAATATCTATAGTTCTTATATGGTTTTTACGATTCTTGATGATACTTATAACATCTTCTGTACTATAGTTAATCGGCTCTAGAGAACAAACATCACTGGGGGGCATCACTGTGTAGTGGTCGGGAGGCCGTGTCATTTGAGGGGTTCTTTTAAGATGGGCGACACCGAAATCATCCAAAATTGAAACGTTTATACTAGGGAAAGACAAGCTGGTTGGTGGTTTGGAACATGGCTTTTATTTTCCATTTCATATATGAGATGTCATCCGAAACCCATTGACGAACTCCATCATTTTTCAGAGGGGTAGGTCAACCACCAACCAGGTCATATAGTTGATTTAGTCTATTAACCGTTATAACCATTAATATCCATGGATATGGCTTTATAATATTATAATATACCATTAATAACAACCATAAAGTACTAGGGAAAGACAAGTTTTTTAACCATCCCCAAATGATGTTGATTGGGTACATCTGGGTCCAGGAACGGGATGATGTTTATGCTAGCGGGTGGAAAACCGCGCGTGTAGTCGTGCTACTTTTTGAATATGGGGGTTGGGTGGGGTGGGGTGGGATATTAACGTTCATGTACCATGCGTACAGACGTGGATGCTACG
>Ga0126342_10015092_pt1 | contig 13560 bp, 9 predicted proteins | sample Cyp1metagenome_FD_92528 | JGI IMG/M metagenome (GOLD analysis project Ga0126342, IMG submission 92528) | Coral microbial communities from Lord Howe Island, Old Settlement Bay, Australia - Cyphastrea 1 metagenome | ecosystem: Host-associated > Invertebrates > Cnidaria > Coral ...
CAGGATGGTGCCCCCCAGTTATAAGTTGGTTTATAAACCCCAGTAACTATAGTTATATCTGCCATAAACCATAGTTATGGGAGTTATAAACCAACTTAGCTAACTATGGGGCACCAACTTGTAACTGGCCAGTTAATGTTTAATAATTATCATGATGATTACAATAGAGTATTATAATATAATATTATATAATTTAATATAATATAATATTATATAATATTATTATATTATATAAATATATATATATATGACTGGATTATTTCAGAAAAGTCATACATGATATGTGTTCTGTTCTGGCTTTATACTATGCAAATATGGTGTGATATCCTATAAAACTTGGGATATTTGGCAATATTGTAGATGCAGGCTCCGAATGGGCCAGCATTTTGGCTCCGAATGTCATCTTACCATCTGCACCTGAAACAACGGGCCCAGGTTGGATTGGCAGAGGGTAGCAACATGTGTGTCATCCCCACGACTGAGTATGTACAGCAATCAGAATGTGTTTGTTCTCTCCAGATATGTTTTTTGGTCCCAAAGTCTAGGCATTTTTTAGTGTAGATGGCCTTTATCCCAGCAGTGAATGAGTGTTGGTCACCAGACCATGGTTTCTTTGTTAGCGGCTCAATCGTCATGGTTTCCAGCTACTCTACTGTGATGATCATGCAAGTAGTAGTTCCGTTGTATCAAATCCCAAAAACATCATAGGAGATCCAGTTTATCACACCTGAAATACAGAGATACTGTGGATGGAAGAAATCCTGCACCAGTTGATAGGTAGTTTGTTCCATTATTTATAGGGTTTTAACCATCCAAGGTGGTGCAGGATTTCTTCCATCAACAGTAGTACTTCCAGAGTACTTCCATCCTAAATTCCTCGGACTCGGTGCCAGGTGGAAGAGTTCGAAGAGGAGCAGGACGGAATCTCATGGCCTTTTCACTACGTCCTAGCATACATTGTTGTATATTCCATACATTTATATACCACATTATATCTCTGTCTATATAATGTACATAATGTACATAATGTACATAATGTACATAATGTACATAGTGTATGTAATGTACATAATGTACATAATGTACATAATGTGCAGAACAATGTTTCTTTTAACGGTATATAATGTGCAAATAAATTGGGTATCAAGTCCTTAGCCCAGCACCTGTTTTTGCTTGGGTCAACTAGCAGCCATTTCTTGGCGTGTCTGGAAATGGCTTATACCATGGTCCCTCCAAAACAACTATTTCATGGGGAAACGATGATGAACTGCGGGACTTTGGGATACCCCCTTTTCAGACAAAGCCATATGTTGTTGCCCTGGGGATCCAATCATCATTCCCCGGCTTGATGTTCTCCTGTTTGCATCCCCACGAGACCCCCTTTTTTTGGTCCTGCATTCCAACTAGTGGCCCTGGATCTTGGGGTTGGAATCATTTTTAATTCAGCAATGTTTGTTTGAAATAGCATCAGGCAATCTAACAACATGTCGTGGAAGATGGCCAGGGAAATAATAGCTCAATCGTTTTTTCAACGGTCCATTGTCCGATCCAATTCTATCAGTTTCATCATTACGCGCCATTACCATATTGTTGATGGTTAAAACATGTTAATTAAAACTAATAGATGCTTAACAATATGTTATATTGATTTATATTACCATATTGTTATAAACACAATTCGATGGTTAAAGCTCCCCCCCCAAAAAAATGCAGTTTTTCTGTTACCCGACAGGACGATGTGCCGGATAAGAAGCAGAAGATCAAGGCTGAGGCGATGCCATGCAGAAAAATGGTTGTTTTCAGGTGGGTGGATTTTTTATGATTTTTTGCACCACATGAGATCTAAATTGCATTTCTTCACGACAATTGCAATAAAAAAGCCTAAGTTCCCCATATTTTTGCCTATAGTTTCTCTGTTCCCCCCAAAAAATCCCACATCTTTCCCACATCTTTCCCATGGAAATCCTGATTACCCATGGCCATCCATTGGTCGCCATCGTGCAGGTGACCTTCCTTGGAGCTGACTTGACGTTGAATGCCATTCCCTGCATGGGCAACAAGGCGGGAGACTCGATGGCAACATGGTCCCGAGATATGAAGGTCCCACTGAATGGTGAGTAAGCCTGGTGAACTTTTTTTTTTAGTGGATGATCTATGATTATCTTGATTATCCCACTGTTTTTTTTTTCGCCCACTATGGATTCCTAGCGAAGTCTAAAACTTTAGGATTCCAACGGATAGCAAAGGTGATGTCCTCCAAAAACATCCAAAAACTATGGATACCTTGGGGGATATAGCATGTTATATAGCATGTTATAGCTGACACCTGGGGCTGCGGCACCTTGTCTGGAACTGTGGCGGAGAAGGGTCATCTCCCCAGATTACGAGAAATCATCGCTCTATGATAGCAGTCTGTAGCGAATTATATATATATATATACTGTTATGATTATGATATATAGTTATATACAGTGTATATAAATACATATTATCACACGATATATATTATATATATACATATACACACATATAAATATTATACATATATATATATATACGTGCCGAACATCGTGAAGATCGCTTGATGAGCGTTCGATGACCAAACCGGAGGTGTTTGGACCGTTCTACATATGATGATTCATTTTGATATTGGATTCTTGTAAAGGTGGAGGTGTAAGCCAGAGAATACGGCCCTCCCTGCCATCTAGTCTAGGATAGGTTTCATGTTGCCTTTGTTTGGGGAACTTTAGCTTGGTTCGTCTGAACAGAACATATACATATATTTATGTAGAACACATCTCAAGGTTAGCGCTTTTAAACAACTGATGTAATTTCAGTCTTATTCTGACTTCGCGGCCATGCTATCGGCTGCGACTTGGGGCTTCAGTTCCAGCTATCAGTGAATAATAAAACCATATAACCATGCATAGTTATAGGAGTTATGTCCAAATTTCTGGAACCTATCACCATGATTGTGCTCACAAGAACAACACCCCCAAGTGCTACCCTGGTCACAACCACCAACCCCTGGTCGCAACCCCAGCCATGACCGATGACAGTACTGGATCAATCGCAGGTGCTGATGGCATTGAACGAAGGTGGCATGCAATACCTCATTGCAGGGGCACGCGCCAATGTGGGCTTGAAGGGCGGCAGGCATATGTTTGAGGCGCCAGTACTGATGGTGCAGCATGGGATATTTGTGGCCGTGGCTGAAGTGTATCAATTGATTTTATGTATATTGTATACGCACATGTTAGCAAATTGTGGTCAAATCAAAGCATATTGTTGATATTTGTTGATATTTGTTGATATTTGTTGATATTTGTTGATGAGTTTAACTCCCATTCTTCCTATTTTTCCATGAAACTTTGGTTTTTTCTCCGAGGTTCAGATCTCGCCCCGGCCAGCATTTTGTCCAGGTGAAGATTACGGAGATGTATCACCCATCAGATGCTTGGTCCGGCAGCTTCCAAAGGTGCAGTGGTTCATTTCTACGGGACTATATCGTGGGTTGGAACAAAGATTCCATGACGACAACAACAACACCACGTGAAGTGGTTGGTTTGATGGAAACTGATGGAAACTGAATCAAGAAGTGTTCACTTTGGCCAGTTCTCCCACCTTTGGGACAAGGAACCATCGACTGCACGTAATGAAGGATGTTGCCGGTTTATCTATCAACCAGAATTACACTTTATTATACGAATATGTTCGAAACATGTTCGAAACATGTGGCCAGTGTTGCTGCAAAATCATGGGATCTACCCGGCCTGGTAAACATACAAAAAGCTATTGAACATGGCCCAGTCGAAATAGTGAGTTTTCCCATTAAAAATGGTGATTTTCCATAGTTTTTGTCTGTTTACCAGAGGGTAGATATGACCTCCATGTACCATGTCTTTGCCATGTCGGTGTTCGTCAGCGATTCTTTAGATCAGACCGGCCAGCAGGGCCTGCGTTGGCAACACGGGATTTTTGTCCAGAAATGACACATTGGCCCTGGTAAACATACAAAAAGCTATTGAAAATGGCCATTGATTTCGTGGATTTACCCATTAATAGCATGGTGATTTTCCCCATTGTTATGTTAGTTCACCGGAGGGTACCGGATATTTACAGAGGAACGTTGAATATTGATGCTAATCCAAGAGATGTTGTATTTTGCAGACACATTCATCTCGTACCTCAAATACAACGATTAATTTATCATCAGTTTTCGCTTAAAAAGCTGCTTGGTATCTCCCGGTTGGAGAACATGTACGAAAGACTGCTTGCACTGGGATATATTGCTGCAGAGTCAGTGTCATCGGATGTAGCCTCCAGTAAAATGGGAAAACACCATGGAAAAGCCACCGAATATAAGTAAATCTGGTTAGTGGTTCGGAACATTTGTTATTTTTTTCCATCATATTGGGAATGTCATCATCCCAACTGACTTTCACTCCATGTTTTTTTCAGAGGGGTTGGTTGAAACCACCAACCAGAAATCATGTTCCTCGGGGTTTCCGATCGCGGGGGATGGTCATCTCAGGAGGCTTCCCAATCCAGACAGAACGTGAGGCGTGGATCATGTGGCCATGGTGGAGATCGATTAGGATGGATGTGGTATGATATGGTATGATATTTGCTTGGTGGTTTCAAACATTTTTTTATTTTTCATAATATATTGGATGTCATCCTTCCCATTGACTTTCATATCTTTCAGAGGGGTAGGTATACCACCAACCAGATATGGTATGATATGGTATGAGTAAAGTTGATGGTAAATGTTAGCATATATACCATACATGGATCCTATGGGATATGGTATGATATACGGTATGATATGTTCTTTTTCCTTTGTCACATGACTGTGTTTTCACCATGGTACAGTACTCATCACAGATGGGGCCCGGGCCGACGCTGGGCTTGGATGTCCTCACCGCAGGCTACTGCATGCTATAAATTGTCCTTGATGGCTTCGCAGACTTCAGTCATACCAAAATAGGAATATATGGGATATACGGGATACATGGGATATATGGGATATATGGGATACATGGGATATATGGGATATATGGGATATATGGGATATATGATATATGGATATATGGGATATATATATATAATTTTATAATATATATTATATATATACACCCTCTGGTTATGACTAACAGTTCGCCATGGTTAAGCCATGGCCCATAGAAATATATAGATGGTTTACCGTTCTTAAAAATGATTACTTTCCAGGGCTATGTTAAATAACCAGATGGTATTTAAGGAAAAACAAGGAACATGTGTGGGTACTTGTAAAACATTAAAACCAGGTTTCCTGAGAAAATATAATTTCCCTCCACCGAATGAAGCCTGTGTCTACCCGCTTGTGGGAACTTCAAACGTTTGCAGGAATGTCCTTTCAACTTTGATATATGTTTTTTTGGTCCACCCAAATTTGTGAGTCCAAAGTAAGATCGACTTGCTGAACATATCAACCTAAAATTGTGTAGAATGATTTGGGGATCATCAATGATGTGGGCAACCACCAGATCGTTCTACCGAGTTTTGAGTTTTATGTAATTAGATTCTGATGTAAACCATCAAATCATGTATCAACAACATTGGGATACTCCAGTATTGATCATCAACCATCACAATTACACTATCAACATCTATCAACATCGACCATAACCCCATAATTAAGCTACTGTATATAAATCCCATTTGATCAGAGTCTAAATCAAAGTCTATTTTTTCTCATTTTAATGTTTCTCATTTTAATATTTGAACATGTTTGAATTACATATGCAGTATAGATTATCAACATGATATCCCCATGAATTTCCAATTTTAGGAAGTTGTTCTGGAGATTTCGACTTTGGACATGTTTCTGGTCATCAGCGGACCCAGTCGTCCTCATTAACATTTGACCCCCCCAAAAGTTACCCTCTTTTTATCTAACAGTTTGCTATGGAAAATGGTCCCTATATACAATCATATATATATATATACACATGTAGATATAATAATATATTATAATATATTATATAGATAACTTGTGGATTTTATGGATTATTTTAATCAAATACCAGAGGCTAATCAATGATCATAAAACATAAGTCGCCCAAAACATACCTGGTGATGTTCCACTTCGCTCAGGGGCTTCATCCGTATTGGTTTCTCCACCAGCGGCTCCTCCCTGATCCTGGGTGAGAGCGAGGAATACGACTTTTTAGCCATTGGGGGCTATTGGGGGCCGGGATTCAGAGCCTCTCATTGACCTTTTTGAAGATAGCGACTTTACCATACTTTCCCATACTTGACCATAGGTTTTCCCTGAATTTTAATACTTTTGCCGGTGTTTATGTGCATGTTTTTTTTGTTTACGGGGTTTTGTGGCTACTTTGAGTGTCTTGGTATGTATACATAACCCATCATAACCTGGCAAGAAGATAGACGTTACTAAAGTCCTACTTACATTCAGGGGAAGCAATCCCTGGTCGTCGCCGATTACTTTAGTAACTATCTTCTAAGTGGCAGGGTTTACATAGCACATATTACCCCGTTGTTATATCTATAATCCCACTATTATTGAGTGTACCTATGACATGGAGTTCACCATAATATGGCGCAGATGAGTTGTAGATTTGTAGCACACCAGGCTTAGATTCATCGTGACGCATCGTGACCCGCAGGAGTCTGTTTGGTTTGACAACAACGGCCTGTTCAGTGCTGGCAAGACAAAGGCTCCCAAGACTCTTGGACTCGGAGCATCTGTTCTTGGGATATCCATCTTATCATCCTGTACATTGATCAATGGCCTATTCAGGTACCTAGGTACCTAAAATTGAGGTACGTAAACGTACCATATTGTTGGCCATATTTTCTGGGGATATTCCCTGAAATTTAGGCCTAAAACATAGACCTTATATATGGTAGGCACCTCCAATTTAGGAACGTGAAATGGCCATTGAATTGATGAATATCATGTTTATATAATGTTAAATCTAGGTTACAACAGATATTCAAGACAAGTGTTATCATGTGTATGCATACCCATACACTGACATGATCATACAAAGATGTATATAGATTTGTTTTTCATGTATACAATATATACCATGATGGGTACCCTCTGGTAAACTAACATAGCTATGGAAAATCACCATTTTTCATGGGTGATTTTCCATAGCTATGTTAGTTTACCATGATGGGTCAACTAACATACATGTGGAACACCCCTGGTTTCCCTTTCGGAACATGATCTACATTCACGGTGGGTAAACTGCACATCTATAACGTATAAAAAGGACAGTAGATGCAACTACATCCCACATGATTTCCCCAAATTTTCCCTAATATATATATATGTATATATATATCCCATTAATGTTTTTTTTCCATATGTACAATTTATTTCCCAAGTGATTTCCCCTAAATATCCCATTTATAGATGATTTTCCCATTAAAGCCTCCATTGATCAGGCTTTTTCCATGGCGAAGTGTTAGTACCAGATGGTACATCCCACATGATTTCTCCAACATATTCCATTTTAGACACACAAATTCTCCTCCCCAGGACATTTACCAAGTTGAACAAGGATCAGGCGGGTTCAGCTGTAGCCAGCTGGATGGATCACGGCCTGGATCCGAAAATCACATGGATGACTATTATGGGTACCCCCATGACTTTGGAAACCTCCATGTTACCCTCTGGTAATGACTAATAAAAAGCTATTGAAAATGACCATGGAAATAGTTGAAATACCCAAAAAAACGTGATTTTCCGTAGTTATGTTAGTTTTCCAGAGGGTATGTACTTATGGGATGTGTATGGTGATTCAAATGTGTCCAGATGTTGTGTTTGTGCGTCTTTATGCATGAGATATTTCAATACCTTGACGATCCCTTCAGTGTCTCGAAATGTTTTGTTCTGTCATGAGGAGGAAACAAATCTTTCCTGAGCGACTAAATTGACCTGCGGACACACATACACAATTTGGTTCACTAAAGCATTGAATATTGAGTTGCAACTTGAGGTTTTCTGACTCGAACATTTGCATTCTAGAGTTTTTCAGTTGGTAAGGATGTTCCAATGATTTTTGATGTGCTCCAAGATGTTGCAAGTTGGTTCGTTTGAGATTCTCATTGATCAGGGCGTTGCCATCATTTTGAACTTGGATGAGAAGAGCCCACATGCCAACACTGTGTCCTGGCTTGAGCAAGAGAATGAACGGGGTGGCAAGGATAGAGAAGTGTATAAAAAAGATGGAACATCCTCTACACATATGCATTGAGGTGGGAAAATCATCTACAGATGGAGATTTTCCATTGTCATGCTTGACTACCGGTGGGTAGACCCAAGGTGAGTTTGCATGAGAGTCACATTCACATTGTCACCCAATTCACACCATGGCCATCGAAGTCGTGAAATCACAATACGGCAAAAACCTTAGCCACAGATTCTAGGACGCAGCTGTGGCAGCAGCACTCCATGGCCCAAATTTGCTTAGTTTGGTTCAATGCATGCTGAATGTACTGCCGTCTATAACTGGTTGGTGGTGACTGGAACATTTGGATTATTTTTCCATATATTGGGAATGTCATCATCCCAACTGACTTTCATATTTTTCAGAGGGGTTGGTATACCACCAAACAGATAAATGTTTACTGTGTATGCTATGTATACCCTCCAGTAAACATAGCCATAGCCTTTTTCGCTAATCCATGAGTTCCCCTTGGAAATGATCGAGATTTTAACATGTGAATATTGCTTTTAAACAAATATTAAAGTGCAATTCAATTTAGTTGTAGTTGTAGTTATAGTTATAGCATGTTATAGTTATTACTTACTAGTTGGAGTTATCAGTTCCAGTTGTAACAACTGTAGTATGTTATGGTTATAATATGTTATAATCATATAATGTAGACACCAATAATAAATATTTTATGGTATGGTGTCTAACCATCTAACCATCTATTCAATAATAACCATCTAACTTATATATGTTGTTATGGTACATATATGCTTAGACACCAAGACTTCACGTACCAAAAAACATGACCGTTGCGCCGAGGTGAGCATCTTTCGAGATGGGGTCAGGGCCTGCAAGCCACGAAAGCTTCCAGAGCCTTGGCACCGAAGGATGAAAAGGATGAAGATCTGGGAGAGTTTCATGATCCATTTGGGTTTGTCTGAAAATGTTGGGTTAATCTTCCCATAGTTTAATAGCCATTTAAAAAGTAGGGATTTTATGATCAGCAAAACCATTGGGTAAAAAGGGGTACACGACATTTTCAGACACACCCATTTTTCTGAATTTCATCAGATCTTGTGGTTGAAATGGTTTAAATTGGAAAGATCCAGTAAAACATCAGCAATTTGATGTTGAATGTGTTAAGGAAAAAACTATTCCACAGGATTCCACAGGTACATGTACATCACCAATAGTTTTTTTCTAATGTGTACTATGTACCTGTGGAATCCTGTGGAAAGGAGCATCCTAAGACTCAGGGCTGTCAGATGACTCATGGCCAGTGGTTTCACGGCTGGTTTCCCCAACGACGATGATCCAACAGTTCGATGGGCTGAACTACCAGGGTACCAGAACAGCAATGCTGTTAGGTCCAGGTGCGTACCTGTACTAGCATGACTAGCATGACATCAATATGCTATAATATATATATATATATGAGATAATATATATATATATACATAACTATATGCATATATATATATGAGATAATATATATATACATAACTATATGCATATATATATATGAGATATATATATATAGTCCCATTCCATCGTCTCTATTGGTGGTTCATGCATGCTGTAAATCCAGCTATTGACACATGAGAATAGCCGTGGCAGCTGTCAGACAATTCAGCGACAACACCCAGGGCCATGGAGTTGCAGAGCTGAGGGAAAGACTGGCCAAGAAACATCAAATGAAGGGCCTTGGCCTTCAACCAATTATATATTCCTTGATATTCCATATAGGTACATATATATATATATATATCATATTATATCATATTATATTATATTATATCATATTATATCATATTATATTATATTATGTTATGTTATGTTAGTATGGTACAGTACATATATGTACATATATAAATATATATAACTTAGTACCATCCATATATCAAGAGTTTGTCCAGCGATGGATGCGGGCCGCAGCGCTGGTCCGACAGCTCAAATCCTGCAGCTGGTTGGAAGCTCTTCGCATCTACCAGGAGGCCATGGGCCGAGAAGCCGCGCGCGGGCGAACGCGGCGAACGCGTAGCAAATTTGGGGGCGAACGTTAGCGGAAGTTGGAGAGATTTTCCATGGACTGAAAAGTATCTCACCATGGTTTTACGTCAGTATAACCATGGTATAATCATATAATTTTAGGGACGCAAAACATAGTGGTTCATCAATGTCAATCGTATCTATTCAGTTCGATTAAACATAAGTTAATAAACATAAGCCAAGCATGGCTGCTCAAAACGGCAGAGTCACAGAGTTCAACAGATTTGGACTGGGGGCAGTTCTGTGGACAAAGATGGATTAAGTAATTGCCATTGAATAATCAATAGCAATTACCCCTTTTTGATTATTAACATAGACCCTGAAAATAGCCTAGTTTTAGTGGAAACTATATAATCTTCCAACCCCGATGACTGCCAGGGTCGAATTGTTAATTTACCAGAGGGTACCCCTTTTTGATCGTTTTTGTGGATTTGGCAAAGCAAATGACTTAACCCATTCCCATGTCTTTGGAATGTTGTCGGTTTGGAGATCATGACAATGGATACTGGACCCCAAATGCCTCCTTTAATGGATAAAACATGATAAAGCGGTGAATCGAACATTTACAGGTGCCCCCATAGACAAACCAACATAAATCACCAGTCAGAGCCACTGACACCGCTTACATTCTCAAGTAGATGAAGCCTGAGGTTCACAAAGTCCTTACAGATAGTCTCTAGATATGTGCGTAATCCAAAGCATTTCTGCGTGATCTGGGGATTGTTTGATACGATCATCCAAAATCATCAGTTCACAAAACCATATCCCAGACACGTCATTTTGATTGCTTCAGAATTCAGAATGCTCGTGTAAACCAATGTTCACCTAATCGATGGACCCCCTAGATACTTAATTTGTCTTAGGTTGCTAAAGCATACTATACTTACAAATTCCTTTTAGGCAACAACAAACAAGTAGAACACGATATGTATAGAACTATTGGCTACTGTAGATACTGTTTCTGTAATTAATGGTTTTTCGATAGCCATATATATATATATACATTTATATATATATACATATATATATACATATATAGAGACAATAGAGTAGCAATCATAACTAGGAGGCCCCCTCCTTTCCCACGCCAGGCGGTCAGGCAGCAGGTGGAGCTAAATGTCATCCTTTATGGCGCTGCGATCAGTGCCTGTTTCTTTGTCAATGAAAAGATCTCTGAAAAAAAAAATATGGTTAGGTCTAGTAGATCTAGTAGCTAAGTCTTGTAAAAATCGTTGCGTTTATTGAATATTGTTTCTTAATATTTAATGGTTTATAATTGGTTTATATATATATACACTGTATATGTGTTGTTTTTGAATATGTCTGACGTTATTCCCACAATAGCTACAATATGAGAGAGAAACACGTCCATCTGTGGGTGATACCTGGGGCTGCAAAGAACGGCCAGAATAGTCAAAATTGAATCTATACTCTCATTCACTGTACTGTAAGTCTATCCATTTTAAAATGCCACTTGGTACCAGCATTCAAGACGTCAAAATCAAAACTGACACTTCCACAAGGGGACAATTTGATTCCATGCCAAGGTCGATTTCTGCAAGTCCTATCCGTCGTATCCGACCTATCCGATGCCAATCCTGCCCAGGTAAGTCTCAATGGCCTGTGGCCCTGTGGCTCCTGGGACGCTTTCAGGATGAGAAGTTGCAAAGTGACGCAGTGCTCTACAGCAACTGCATCAACTCTTGTCGCAAAGGCCCGCAAAGGTATCCCTTGGTGCCTATCGACATCAAAAGGATCATTTCTTGTGAAAGCCTTGATCTTCTCCATCTGCAGGATGGTGCCCCCCAGTTATAAGTTGGTTTATAAACGCCATTAACTATACTTATATCTGCCATAAGCCATAGTTATGGGAGTTATAAACCAACTTAGCTAACTATGGGGCACCACCATCTGGGATTTATATAATTCATACTGCGACTTCGGCCTGTTGCAGTGCAAAGACTCCACTTTTAAGGAATCGGGCACTTTTTAAAGAAACATTCGGACCAAGGAAGCCCCCTTCCTTTTCTTCACGGCATTTCACACTGAACCCAATTTTTTGGATTAAAAACCAGACAAACTGTTTGGTGGTTCCAATCTTTTTTTTTGTTGTTTCAGCTTTGCCGAGAAAAGGAGCTTTTTTTTTGCACCATAAACCGGAACCTGAAGGCACCAATAAACCTGCTGCATAAACCACACCAACCAGTTCATGAAATCCATGACGGTGAGAAAAGGACCATGGAGAAAGGCGATATGTTTCTTGGAAGACTTTGAATCCAAAGAGATTCAATCTGAATCTCGGCTGCAGATTTTTTCATATTTTTTCCATGATGATCCTATGGCTGGCCAAGAATCTTTCAATTCTTTCCCCGGGGGAGTGCAGACATCTGCGGCCAGTTCGTGGTTTGGGCTTGTTTTGGTGATTTTGGATTGCCAGCCAGTATACTAGTTAGTCGATAGTCAGAAATCATTCTAGTTTTGCATGAATCAGTGAATCACATTGGACTGTTCAGGAAAAGGAGCATGGATTGGTGGGAAACGCACCGTCTGCATTGATTATGAACAATGGTGATTGAAATTTCTTCTGCCACATGGGTCCCCCATAAGCCCGGAGACACACAAATTCTGGTGTTTTGCCAAAGTGGATTGGGAAGTGAGCAGACCACCACCACCCATCTTCAAATTACGTATCCTTGATCAGGAGTTCCACTTCCCAAGAAACATGAATTCAATGAATTCCCCATCTGGGTCTCCAAGATGAATAACGGTAGATTCAATACCAAATTTGGGTGTATTTATGCAATGTTCGGAGCGGGTATGCATGGGGGTTGGGTTGTGGGATTATGTCATGGGACCATCTCTCAGCAAGTGCGGAATTACAGCTAAGAATAGTCCCAGATCTGATGTTTGGCCAGGCATTTACAGGAAACCCTTAGAGTATTATAATATATATTATATATAATATATATTATTATATAATATATATTATATTATATTATATTATATATAATATATATTATTATATAATATATATATATATTATATTATATTATATTATATATAATATATATTATTATATATAATATATATATATATATATATATTATATTATATAATATTATATATATATATATATATATATATCATTATATATATATAATATTATAATAACATATATATAATATTATATATATATAATATTATATATATAATTTTATATATATGTTATTATAATATTATATATATATAATTATATATATATATATATATATATA